>Ga0206978_1149_pt1 | contig 15191 bp, 12 predicted proteins | sample Alteio_BWMinCont_21_FD_153477 | JGI IMG/M metagenome (GOLD analysis project Ga0206978, IMG submission 153477) | Enriched cells from forest soil in Barre Woods Harvard Forest LTER site, Petersham, Massachusetts, United States -... | ecosystem: Environmental > Terrestrial > Soil > Temperate forest >...
GATCGTGAGCCGGGCGCTCCTTGCGGTTTTGCCGCAGAGAAAAAGGCGTGGCTAGGCAGGCCGCACGCGAGGGCCACGCGATTCATTTCGAATATCGCTTCGATCGGTTGCTCCCACAAAAACTCGAGCAGGCCTACGAACTTCTCGTCCCGCCAATACGTCGACCGGTGGGATCGGTGGAAATGACTTCGGTGGAGGAGACTCCGAATGAACAAGCCAGCGGCGATCTACGCACGTGTTTCCTCAGACCGTCAGAAAGAGGACCACACGATTGCCAGTCAAACAGCGGCCTTGCTGGAACATGCCAAGACCAACGGATACGTGGTACCACCGGAGTGGGTTTTTCAAGACGAAGGGTTTAGCGGCGCGAATTTGCTGCGACCTGGCCTCGAGGCACTGCGCGATTTGGCAGCACAAGGACAGATCGCAACCGTCTTGATCTATTCACCGGATCGACTCAGCCGCAAGTATGCCTATCAAGTGCTGTTAGCCGAAGAGCTCACGCGCGCCGGTGTGGAGATCGTTTTTCTGAAATCGCCAACCAGTGGCAGCCCCGAGGATCAACTGGTGGTGCAGTTCCAGGGAATGATCGCCGAATATGAGCGTGCGCAGATTGCCGAACGGAGTCGCAGAGGAAAACGGCACAAGGCGCGGGAGGGAGTGGTGAATGTACTCTCCGGAGCTCCTTACGGCTATCGTTATATGAAAAAGACAGACGCTTCGGCAGCCTATTATGAAGTGTTGGAAAGTGAAGCAGAGGTGGTCCGCATGGTGTTCGAACTGTATGCACTAAAACACCTCAGCATCAACGCGATTGCGCGGCTGTTGAACCAGCGTGGAATTCCGACACGGACGGGGAAGACCCGCTGGGAGCGATCCACGGTGTGGGGCATACTGCGCAATCCGGCATACCAGGGCAAGGCTTGCTACGGAAAGACGGAACTACGACCACGCCAGCGCATCACTCGGCCACTGCGACAGCGGAATGGCATCGCAAACCGCAATAGCGCCAATCATGAACGGCCTCGATCCGAGTGGATCGAAGTGCCCGTGCCTGCATTGGTGGGGGAAGAGACATTTGCGCTGGCACAAGAGCAGTTGACAAAGAACCGGCATCATTCGCCACGGCGAACGATTGAGCCAACGTTGTTGCAAGGGATGTTGGTATGCCAACAGTGTGGCTACGCGTTATATCGGACTTCCACGCGCACCTCCAAGCGAAAGCTGTACTACTATCGATGCCTGGGCTCCGACGCCTACCGACGCCTCAAGGGTGCATTGTGTACGAGCCGACCAGTCCGGCAAGATCACTTAGATCAAGTCGTGTGGTGCCAGATCATCCGTTTGCTGGAGGATGACACGCTGATGCAATCCGAAATGGATCGGCGAAAAGAAGCCGCACGAAATAGCGATCCGCGGAGACAACGGCAGGAAGCGCTGCGCCGCGAACAAATGCGTCTCGCAAAGAACATCGAACGATTGATCACGGCTTACCAAGAAGGCTTGCTCAGTTTGCCGCAACTGCGCGAGAGAATGCCGGAGTTGAACAAGAAATCGAAGGCTGTGGAGGCAGAACTTCAGTCGCTCGAGACAGGAGGAATGGACGACGCGCGATACTTACAGCTTGCGGAGAATCTGAACGGGTTCCGGAAGAAGCTACAGGCACGTGCGAAGACCTTGGATGTTTGTGAACGACAACAAATTCTGCGCCTGCTGGTAAAGGAAATCCTGATCGATCCACAGAACCTTACCATTCGCCACTCGATCCCGATTCCACAAGCCCGCCTGGCACTCAATGAACCGCAACCACCAAATTCCACGCCTTCTGTAACCTCTCAGCAGCCTGGTTATCTTTTGCGTCCGAGGGGTAATATCGCCTTTGCTCAGCAACCTCTACCTCAATGAGGTGGATCGGATGCTAGAGAAGGCGATCGCTACCACGCGACGCGGAAAATACACCCATGTTCAATACGCACGTTTTGCGGATGACCTGGTGATATTGCTGGACTCCCATCCGCGGCATGGATGGCTCGTGAAAGCGGTAGAAAAACGATTGCGAGAGGAGCTAGCCAAACTCAACGTGACGATCAATGAAGAGAAGAGTCGGACGGTGAATTTATCGAAGGGAGAAAGCTTCAGTTTCCTGGGCTTCGAATATCGTCTCATCTTAAGTCGCCATCAGATGTGGCGACCGCAGTACACGCCCAGGTTGAAGAAGCGTAAGGCGCTATTCGTAAAGCTCCGAGAGATCTTCCGACGATTTATGAGCCAACCCGTGGAGCGAGTGATCGAGTTGATCAACCCGATCTTGCGGGGATGGGTGAACTACTTTGCAGTGGGGCACTCAAGCCGGTGCTTCGCGTTCGTCAAAGACTGGGTAGAGAAGAAGATTCGACGGCACCTGATGCGATCCCGGAAACGTCCAGGGTTCGGCTGGAAAAGGTGGAGTAAGACGTGGTTCTACGAGGGGCTGGGACTTTATAACGGTTATCGGCTTCACCGACTAGCACCACTGCCGAAAGCCTCTCCTGCTGGAGCGGTCTCATAACCCTTGACTAGAAGCGAGCAGGTAAGCCCATTGCTGGAAATCGGCACGATGGGTTTGATGAGGCGGGGGCTGGAAACGAGCTTACGGTTCAGCTAGTGAGGCACTCCCAGAGGAAACGGGGAGCAACTGATAGGCTGCACCTTCGGAGTATCGCGCCAGTCCTCGACCCAACTAAGGAATGAAAGAGTCCTACAAGGAAGGAGCCAGCGACTCCATCTTGGCCCTCAGTCTTGCAGGTGGCATCGCGAGATGCCGCTTGAAGCGTAGACAGGGGTATCGGTGGGCCGGGCTATTGAGCTTCGAAAAACGCAAAACCAGGACGCCGACTCTCTCCTGATTGGAGGAAGGCAACACGGCTGTTTCGCGATAAACGCGAGCGAGCAGTCGGTCCTGCGTAGTCGAAGAACCTGCGCACGCTGAGAAACAACATGCACGACAATCTGACACAAGCCCGACACCGCGCGGGGAAGTGCGTGTTCCAAGGATTGCACGGTGTGCGAGTAGCAGCATCGCTCGCTAATCCTCCAAGGTGGGAGCCGTATGGTGCAGTGAAGCTAGTCGATGGTCTAGCGGGTGAAAGTCCCGCCAGTGCAGATCGCCCAGTTGGCACTGTAGTGATATCCGGCGACGGAGCGGGCGACCAAACCGTCGAAAGCCCGGAAGTAAACGTCCTCGTTGGCTGGATGCGAATCTGGTCAGCTCCGACAGGAGGGCAAGCAAAGCAACAGGTCGTAGCAAAGCGAACTGTAGTTAAGCCTCGAAAACCCACCCCTCACTAGAATCGGAGTGTGAGGATTACGGGAATGCCGAAACTTTCATACGGAGTTGAAGGCCAGCGTCTTCGGCGAAGCACTGGGTATGGACAGCCGAAGGGTTCCCCGTGGTCGAAGAGGACGACATGTTGCGAAAGAGCATCGATGAAAGCTCAGAACCAGTCGTGGGTCGCCTAGGCGTATGCGAATATGCACAGCGAAGGCATCACGTATAAGCCGCAATGCGGTGAAGTCGGGATGTGCCTGCGAGTGGGGCGGATGGGGCCGATTAAGCGTTGATGGATCGGGACAGCATAACCCGGACCGGAGCGAGGGCCCCTGGGGTAAAGCGGGGAACCGCTTGCACGGAGGTGCTCATTAGTGCGTTGCCCCCTGACTCAGAGCAGGGAGACATGACGCAAGTAGCGAGCACGCAGGGCGAGGGCAAACCAGTGTACTGGAAAGGCTGCGCCTGAAGTTCCGGCCTTGAAGCCGTACCGGGGAAAACCCGCCGTACGGAATTTTAGGGAGGGTGATGGAAACGTCGGCATCATTCGAAGCCCGCTCCGCGCCATCGTCCTACCCGACCGGTAGTGCCGCTCGTACGGTTCTGTGGGGGGGGCGATCAGCGATGGTCGTCCCTACCGCGACACTTAAGCAAATTCTCGCGCATCGAGATTATATGTCCATCCGTTCGACCCATTGAGCGCGCGATGCGGGAGCCACGAATGGATCCGCAAAGTACTGTGTTTCTCGCCAAACCTTGACGTCCCTGAACTCCATAATGCTCACGGTGTAGGACGGCTTGCCGTCATAGGTCAGGATGAATTCGGTGACCCAGAGGTCACCTCCGCCAATGATTCGTCGGATAGAAAACCGTTTTTTGTTCGGCTGACTCGCGCGTTGGCCTTGTATGTTGCGTCGACCGCGGGTTCGCTCATCTGACTGCGGGTATTCCAGCACCGCGTCCTCGTGATAGATGCGGTGCTCCGTTTCAAAATCGTTGGCATCGGACGCCTTCCAATGCTGATCCAGTGCCGCGCGGATCTCTTGATCTCGCGCTCCAGAATACTGTTCTTTGTTTTGTTGATCGTTCATCTTGAGCCTTCCATTTGACAAGAAGCTAAATGCTTTAGCGGAATCAGAGTGCACGACTCGTCAAGTCGCACTGTTTCTTCGATCACCCCAGAGTCTACACCGCGTCGAAGCGTCTAACTCCAGATTAGCCCCGACTGCGTCTTCGACGCGTCGCTAGTGCCAGGAACTTGTCTAGACAGATTTGTTGATATGACAGGATTTATTCAACAAGTTCCTGGCCCAGCTTCGCGATGATTCGTGCATTGCAATTGCGGGATTAACTCTGACAGGCAAGAACGATTCTGATTTGGCAGGGTATACTCGCCCCGATGTTGAGGAGGGTCGTTATGAATCTCCCAGGAACCGCGATGACGTATCTCGTGGGCATGGCTGCCGGAGGGATTGCCGCCACCATTACTTTGGCTCCAGCGCTAACGCAAACGAATCGGGCTTCCACGTTTGATCCCGTGAGCGCGTTTGTTGGAACTTGGACAGCGACGAAACCAAATGAGAATGCTCCTTTTCTGACTCTGAAACTGAGGGAAAGTGGCGGCAAGTTGATCGGTACGATGAGCCATTTCAAGATCGGAGTTGTTGGCACTGGAAGGATCGTCGGAAGTCAAGTGATAGCCGCTGAATCACCGGTTTCCGATTTGACAGTCAATGAGGGCGAAGTTGGCTTTGTGTGGAGTGGTGACCCTCCGTTGCACGGTGGGCACGTGAGGTTCGTTGTCCAAGGAACGAAAGTAGCCTACCTGTTGATTCCAGTATCCATCGAAGAGATGAAGAAGATAATGTCTGATAGCCCCGGCGCAAGCGGATTCATTCCAATAATTTGGATGCGTCGCAATCCAGAAGCTGGTAATGGGAAGCAACACGAAAGCTCGGTTGAGAAATGGGAGATCACAACTGAGGCTAGTCTCATAAACGCGGCGGAGTTTCAATATAGGTTCGCCAACGGGATCTATGCAGATTATTCAACTTTGCTTCGTTCGGGACAGTTACAGAAGACGGGAGGGCGTCAGTTCACCTTAGTGCCAAAGAACCTTCAGTCAGCAACCGATCCTCTTCCTGGGTACTTGCTCCGCTTGCTGGTCTCACCGGATGGTAGTTCTTACCAATTTTCGATCCAGGAGAAAACGTCCGCAGATTGTGCGCCCGGTGTATTCAGCGACGAAACGGGCGTTATCTTCGACGGTCGCACTCTTGGATGCTCAGGAAACTAGTGCACCGACTACATTATAGTCCGCTAACTCCTGTGTAGTTTGAATGCATAGGTGGGAGGAGGAGCGCACGGTGTAGAAAAGCCGAACTGAGGATGCTCCCGTTGAGTAGTTTCGAGATTGGCAGGAGATCACAAACTCAATCTTTGTTCAAAACCACTCGCTGGTCCGAGACAGCAAATGGAAGTCTGGTTCTATAGAAAATAGGAACCACGGCCGAGAAGCCAACACACGCGGCGAAGAAACCAGAAAGGATTCACACCCGCGCTCCTCCGTAGCGCGTCGGGAGAGCTTTGCACTCTTGACAAAGACCTATCATGGAAGTCGCGTAACCGGACACTGAGATCAAGTTTCCGATAACGGCTGAGTGTGCCCTCACTCGGTACGTATCGTGTGTCCTTTATTGAAGAGCTGCGCTGGCTGCAGTGGCGCCCGCACCAGAAGGGTCATAGCGGATCACACCGGACTGGTCAGAGAAGAACATGCGTTGACCGGTGGCGCCAACGTTGACTGGGGTTCCGGTGATCGAGTAGCCGACCGAAGGCGTGTTGCCATCACCGGTCCAAACGAACGTATAGCCGCTCTTTGTCCCCGCTGCCAGAACTTGGTCAAGCAAGCAGGCAGCTGTCGAGGTGGCCGTGCAAGGACTCGCACCGCCCAACGACGCGAGGGTTGCCGGATAACCATCGTTCGGGTAGGTGAACGAATATTCCACAGCGGAGGCGTTGATCGTGCGGATCGAGCCAACGGCCGAAGCCTCATTGGCCGACATTCGCGACCGCAGGAGGTTCGGAATTGCGATAGCCGCGATGATGAGAATAATGGCCACTACGATCAGCAACTCAATGAGAGAAAAGCCTTTTTGCCGAGTACGCATTGCTTTTATCTCCTTTTTTGGAACCGCGGTCTTTGTGTCCAACTTTCTTCGTAGGCCCCTATTATGCCTACAAATACCGGACGCAGATAGACCGCCAACAGAATCAACTGCAGGCATAAGCGAAGGAACCCGAGGAGTTTCAAGCGTGTCGTCGGCACCCGGCAACGAGATGCGGATTGGCCAAGCAACAACTGTCCCGCCTCGAGCCACTAACTCCTGGCAAGTAATCGGACATGTGGTTTTGGGGCGGCACTACGCAAGGAAGCGACCTTTCGCTGTGGCCGGACAGAGCCGCTAGCGCGACGCTACAAAACGGAGGGCTTCAATCAGGGATAACAGCCAAACAAGAAAGGTCTCGACCGCCAGGACAATCAGGAGGGTGGAGGAAGCTGCTGTTAAGAAATTCGCCGGAGGCTTTTCGTTGGACTCCGGCCATTGGTGAGCGCAGGAATCACATTGCCAAAGACTGCGATGAAGCGGCCTAGGCCCACCTAGGAGGGCGCGGGTGTAGTCCACTGGCTTGTTCAGGCCCTGGAAGGAGACTTTGAGTGAATTGCAATTGGGACAGCGAGGTTGCTGATACTCCCCAATTCCTTCTACATCAAATCTCTCTAGGACAGGTTGAACTAACAAACTTGAAGCCGTATCAGAGTCCGCCATCCTAACGCAGAGTTTGATGCCTCCGAGAAGGTTGGACCAAAACCAGTCCATCCGAATCGTGTTCTCATCTGCCAGGAAACATTCGATAGCCGCCGAGTCGAGAATGCTGTCGAAAAGGAGAGCGGCTGGCAGGTCTCGAAACCGGCGGAGGACTAGAAACTGCTGGTTCTCATATTGGGAGTCAGAGGTTGCCATTCCGAGGCAAATGTATACGATTTGCAGTTTCTATCAAAGATAAACACCCCTGAGTCGCGCGATAGGGTTATTAGCCTGAGTTCCCAACTTGTCAGGTTTCGGCGTTACTCAGGAGTTGAAGAAGACGACGCGGCGATAGCAAGTTTCTGGAGAGTCGGGTACCGGACAATGAGAATCAAGTTCCCGATTACGGCGTTCACCAGGACCAGTTGGAATATACCGTCTGGTTTTCAGATTCTTCCTCGGCGAAACAGATTCTGGCGTATAAGATCAGACATGGAGCCTTTATGAGGGACGTTATCCGGATGCGTACCCACTATGAAGCTGGCTGGACCGACAGCTGGTCGCACCGCCGCTGCTTGCACAAGCACAGAACGCTAGAAGCAGCCGCCAAGTGCGCCGCACAATACGGCGCGGTCGGTTATGTCTTCGCTGTCGAGGGCGGAGTAGGGCGGGAGCTCAGAGCGACAGAAGAGAACGTCGTGCACGCAATTCGATTCAGGAAAGCGCCTCGGAAACCGTCCCCCGAGAAACAAAAGTCGGAAAGCACCACTGTTTTTGTTCCTGACCGAGTGTTCGTTTAGGTTCTCCACTGTTGTCTCGTACGCGACACTCGTCAAGTCTGATAAGTTGGATAACCGGACACTGACCCACTCCCCGATTTTTCTTTACAAGTGATGTGCTTTTTGATATAAAAACAGTTAGGCAATAGTGCGAAAGGCGGCGAGTCTACGCCGCCTTTTTCTTTTTGGCGGTACATAAGCTCGAATCTCAGACATCCCCCGATCGTCGTAACCTCTTTAGAAGCAATACTTGCAGGCCGGTCCGTAAACATTGATTCTAAACGACTTGTGACGACTCGTGGAAATACTAAGTCCTTTAGATGCAACGTTTACAAAAAAACGGGGGGTATAGCGGCAAGGAACGCTAGCCGCTCAATCAGAGCTTCCGTGTGACACGTCACGCGTTGAGTCTCGAATCACCATCTCCGGGTTCATCCTCTGCCTCACGGTATTCCACTCGCGCTTCTCGAGTCCGGCTTTAATGCTTTCCATCACGATGTTGACGGCATTCGTTCCCATGGCCTCCAGAGGCTGGCGCACGGTGGTCAGCGACGGCGCGCTCAAGGCGGCCATGGCCACATCGTCAAAACCCGTCACGGAGCACTGTTCCGGCACTTTCACTCCCGCCTTGGTCAGCGCGCGAATCGCCCCCAGCGCCGTCAAATCGTCAAACGCCATCAGCGCCGTAAATTTTTTCTTTTTCTGAAGCAGTTCCTCGGTCAGCCGGTGGCCGCCCTCGAATCCGGAGTTCGGGTCGAACGAATCCGGCAGTTGCAGCACCAGGCCAGGATCGATCTCAAGCCCCGCGGTGTGAGCAAACTTCTGCACGCCGCGCCACCGCGGTGCACTGTCAATCAGCATCTTCGGTCCGCGAATAAATGCAATCTTGCGATGACCAAGTTGGTGGAGATGTTCGAGCGCCATGCGCCCGCCGGTCTCGTTGTCCACCATCACGGAACTAACCGTATCCCCCGGCAGCTCCCAGCCAATGGTCGCGGCCGGAATGTTGCGCTTGCTCAAGTCAGCCAATACGTGAATGTCGACGACCAGCCAGTTCGCCACCACTATCAGCGCTTCCACGTGATGCTCCAGCAGCATTTCCAGGTAGCGCTCGAAACGGTTCCTCTGGTTGTGTGCGTCGGCAAAGATAGGCACGTACGACGACTGATAAAGCGCGTTTTCAATCCCGCGCATCACCGGCGTGCAGAAAGGATCGGTAATGTCGAAGAATACCAGTCCGACCGTATGGCTGCGCTTGCTGCGAAGAAACCGCGCCATCGCGTTCGGGCGGTAACCGAGTTTCTTCGCCGCGTCCTCGATTCGTTTTTTTGTGGCGGGAGCGATATAGCGAGCCAGCGGCGCGTTATTCAACACAATTGAGACGGTTGCCGGAGAGAAGCCGCTGTCTTCCGCGACGTCTCGCATGGTCACCATCTGATTCTTGCCGCTTGCGCGCTTCAATTGGGGTGCCTCTAAGATTGCCATCATTCTGCCAGAGTTCGCTCATTTTCAGTAAAGGAACGGCGATGCGGCCGGCGCCCTATTCGGCCCGGCTATGACTCTCTGAAATCGATCATCACCGGAGCCGAGCGGAACCAGTTTGTCTTGTAGCCAACGTACAAGAGGCCGACGAGGAACCAGATACCACCCACCGTCTTCGCGATGATGTTCAGATTCACCCAGATGAGGCCGCAGAAAATAAATCCAATCAACGGCAGCAATGCGTCTCGCACAAAGTTCATCGGAGCTCCCTGCCGCCGCCTCATAGAAAATTGCCAGAAGCACGCAAAATTCACTCCCATGAACGCGAGGAACGCGCCGAAGTTGAGCAATTCTCCCGCATGCTCATAGGCGCTGCCAATGTAGTTCAGCAACACGGCGCCAATAAACGAGAGTCCGCCTATCAGCAGGATGTTATTGGTCGGCGTACTCGTCCCGGGGGTTAGCTGTCCGAAGAACTTCTTTGGCAGGACACCATCGCGGCCCATTCCGAAGAGCAACCGAGCTGCGCCGAGCGTGCCCGTCAGGCCGCTGCCGAATGCAGCCACGATCAGGACGAGAGCCATGGACCAGGAAAGGATTAGTCCGCCGGCTCGTGTGCAAATATCCATAAATGCGGTTTCAAGATTTGGAAATGATCGCCAGTCTGGCCACACCCGCGCGCCAAGGTACGCCTCGATTCCACTGCAGACGCCGGCAAAGAGGCAGGTCAGCACCACGGCCAGCAAAACGTTGCGCTTGGGGTTCTCGACGTCTTCGGCTAGCGTTGTGACCCCGTCAAAGCCGATGTACGTGAGAGCGGCAAATGAAGTCGCGGTGAGAATCTTGTGAGAATTGAACGTCTTCGCATCGTAGAGTGGCTGAATCGAGAAGAGGCCGGCCCATCCTTGCCCGGCATACAGGAAGCGAACCGCAACCACAATAAAGTACACCACGACCACCGACATGACTGCTAACAGAACCTTGTTGGCGGTCGCGGAGGCCTTGACTCCAGCCAGATTCAAAGCCGTCATAATTCCGGCAATAACTAGGGCCCAGATGACAAAAGGAATCTGCGGAATGTGGAAATACGCGGCGCGTTCGTGCAGCGCCGTCGAGATCCACACGGTATTGATCAGCGGCTGCAGCAGATAATCGAGGATCATCGCCCAGCCAGCCAGGAATCCAAGATGCGGGTTCAGCCCCTTGCCAACGTAAGTGTAAGCCGACCCGGCCGTCGGATAGAGCGTAGCCATACGTCCGTAGCTGACGGCAGTGATCAGCATCGCAAACAGCGCGATCAGAATGATCAGGACAAAGTGGCCGTCCGAAAGTTTCTGCGCCACGCCGTAGAGCGGAACGGGCGCGATCGGCTGGATGAGAACGATCCCGTAGAAAATCAGGTCCGACAGCTTGAGCGTGCGCCGCAGTTGCGGCCCGCCTCCGCCAGCTTCGTTGCTCAAGCGCTTCTCCTTTTCGCAGGCGCTCCGTTTTTCGTATCGAGCACCACCGCGCGCGTCAAATTCTTCGGCACATCGGGATTCAGTCCCATGCGCAAGCCCACCGCCAGCCCCAGCAGTTGGGCCGGAATCGCAGCCAGCGCCAGCCGCGCAAACTCTGGCTCATCCAGGCCAAGCTCGATCAGTAGATCCGCGTCTCGTCGCAACGCCGGTGTCGCGCGGTTGGCGACCACGAAACTCGCCGCTCCCAACTTCTTCAACTCGCCAACGAGCAAGCTCTCTTCTTCCGCAGCCGCATCAGAAAGTAGAAATGTAATCAGTGTGTCTTTACTTGCGATCGATTTTGGCCCGTGACGAAATTCAAGCGTGTGATATGCCTGCGCGTAAGAAGAAGACATTTCGGTAAGTTTCAGCGCCGCCTCCTGCGCGAGCCAGTAATGCGCGCCTTGCCCCAGAAACACAAAATCCGCAAATCGCCGCTTCGTGCCAAACGCCCGAATCTTATCAGCATTTACGTCGAGCCATCGCGCGGCCTTTTCCGGCAAACCATCCAGCGCGGATGCCATCCCGCCATCGCCCGCGAACTTTGCGCCCAGCCGTTCGAAGAGCAGCAGGATCGACGTGAATGATCGCGTCATCACCATGCTCTTCTCGTCGGCCCACGGCAGCTGCAAAGTATGTGTGCACAACTCTTCAAGCACGCTGTCGCTGCTGCAAGTCACGCCGAGCGTTCGAATTGCCGCGTTGGCCTTCAACCATTCCGCCGCGCGCAAAACCTCCGTGGTCTTCCCCGAACGCGAAACAAGCACCACCTGCCGCGCACCTGTCCGCTGCATCACCTCATGCGGCGCAAATAACAGCTCCGATGCCGGCACCGCCGTGCACGCCACTTGCAGAAGTTTTGCCCACTGTGCCGAAATCGTCCGCGAAAGGTAATAACTCGACCCACAAGCCACAAACAACCAAGGTTCCCGAGCAGAAAAGCGTTCGAACACTCCAAGCAACTCGGCGTTTTGTTCGAGCTGCTGTGCCGTTTCCATCCACGTCTCCGGCTGTGACAGGATTTCCTGCAGTGTCTGCTTCCCTGCAACCCTCGATGCCGGCCTTCCGCCGCGCGGAGCACGCCCACTCTTTTTCAAGACTCGTCCTCTATCTTTTTTCACGCGCAGCCTAAGTCCCTTTCTCCATCTCGAAGTCCGCTCGGAGTCGCCCAGCTGTTTTCAGGGAAGGATGGAAGCCATCACCGATGCCTTGCTCGAACCATTGAATCGTTTCAATAAAGGCATTTTCCAAGAACTCTCTGCCTCGCGCAAGCACAAACTTCGCATCGTTCCTCACCCGCGAAACGCAAATTGCTCCTTCTTTCCATCCAAACTTGTGATTTCCACCTGTCCTTTCGTACAGTACGAATAATTTCCACAGTCAGTGTCTCTTGGTTAAAGTCTCCTAACTTTATCCGCAACGCTCGCCTCGCCCACGTAGTCTAATTAAGTAGCACCTCGTCCCAGCCGAGGGCCATCCGTATGGGCGGGGAACCAGGCATGACCGGTCGTAGTCCCACCAAGGTTATCTTGTGGCATGTTCTGGGCGTCCTGCTCACGTTCTTCGTGGCATACTGGCTGCGCCCCTTCTCTCTCGAACCCGATCCCGTTCTTCAAGGATATTTGCAGGTCATCTCCGCGCTGTTGGCGTTCGTGTTCGCAGCACTCACTCTGGTCCGGTTCCAAGGCACGCAGGATCGCATCTCCCTGATTCTCGGCGGCGGATATCTACTCTCTGGCGCGGTCTTGTCGGCCTCTGGCGTTCTCTTTTTTCAATTCCTGCAGGATTCTCCCCTGCGTGCGAATTGGGCGCCCGTCGCATGGTGGCTCAGCCGCATGCTCTTGGCCCTTCTGCTCCTGGTCGCGCTGCTCGTCGAGCGCTTCATTCCCCGTTCGCGACACACCAAAGCGGAAATCACCGGCGCTCTGCTGGCGGTCGTCGCATTCACGTATGTGGTCACCGCGGCTCTTCGCCGCCTTCCGCCGGAAGCGTCCCGCCATCCGGGTTCTTTCATACCCAGTCCACACCAACTTCTACCAGGCATAATCTTTTTCGCCGCCGTGATTTGGTATCGCCGCCGTCTTGATTCGGAGGACACTGCGTTTGACCGCACCATCTACGCCGCGGCTTGGATGAACTTCGCCGCTCAAATCGCCGCGTGCCAGTCCGAACGCCTTCTCGACGCGCCCTTTGTGTTCGCCCAGGTCCTCACCGTAAGCAGTTACGCTCTCGCTCTCGGCGGCGCGTTGCTCGATAACGCTCGCCTCTTCGAGCAAGTCAGCCATCTCGCTGTCAGCGATCCGCTCACTGGGCTTGCCAATTACCGCAGGCTCCTCGACGTCCTCGAGAACGAAACCGAGCGCACCAACCGCACCGGCAGGCCCTTCGCCGTCTTGCTCCTCGATCTCGACGGCTTGAAGAAAATTAACGACCGCTTCGGTCATCTCGTCGGCAGCAGAGCCCTTTGCCGCCTGGCCGCCATCTTGCGCATTCATTGCCGTGCTATCGATACCGCCGCGCGTTACGGCGGCGATGAGTTCGCTCTCGTTTTGCCCGAGTCGCAGGACAAAGAAGCGCAGCACGTCGCGAATCGCATTCGCGTAGTAATGTCCGAGGACGAAGAGCAGCCCAGCCTCTCCGCAAGCATCGGAATTTCGATATACCGCGGGGATGGAGAACGAATCGAGAAGCTTCTTTCCGAGGCGGACCAGGATCTCTACGCGGAAAAAGCCCGGCGCGTAAAGCGCGGCATCGCCGCATTCCATGCTCGCCGCAAGACCCCAAAAGCCTGAGTCGCGCGTGCATTCCGCATAGCGCATGAATCACTAATATACGGCCCGGTGCTGCACAGTTTCCTTCGTAGCCAGCGAATATCGCGGTTCAGGCGCTGCCTTATCCAAAATCTGCCGCGAAACATATTCCCCCACCGCAGGCCCGTGCTTGAATCCATGCCCCGAACCGCCGCCGACAAACCACACGTTCTCCATCTCCGGATGCCGGTCAATCAGGAAATCACCGTTCGAAGTATTTTCATACTGGCACACCCGCGTTTCGACCACCGGCGCATTGCGCATCGCCGGAAAACGGCTGGCCACATATTTCTGCACCACTTCTGCTTCCGCCGCTGTAGGCAAACGCGATTGCGTGTCCGGATCGACTCGCTCCCCGTGATGATCGAGCGCAATCTTCAGCCCGCGGCCTTCGATGTCGGGCATCCCGTAATATTCATCCTCCTGAAAAAGCCACGTCGGCAAAGCCGGAGGCGCGAACCGCTCGTCTCCTGCAGGCACGCCAAAAAAGAAAACCTCTTGCCTGCTCGGAAAAATCCGCCGCCCAAGAATTTCGGGAAATACTTTACCGAGCCACGAGCCGCAGGCAAAAACAAATTGCCCCGCCGAAATCGTTTCCCCGTTGCTGCAGGTCACGCTTGCGAGACGCCCGGCTCCTCGCGGCGTCTTGATCAAAGCAATCCGAAACTCCGCGCCTTGTTTAACGGCGTCGTCGACAACCGCTGCAACCGCCCGGCGCGCCAGCAGCACTCCGCTCTTCGGCTCCAAAAACCCTCGAGTCACTCGTTCGAACGAAATCTGCGGATAGCGCCTCTCCAGCGACGCTTTATCCATCTCCTCAAACGGCACCTCGCAGCGCTTCAGTGTCACCATCGTCTGCCGCACGCGCGAATCATCTTCGCCCGCCAGCCACAGCACTCCCGTTTCGTGAAATAGTCGTTGTCCTGTCGCCACGCAAAAACTCTTCCACTGCGTCAGCGATCGCTGCGACGAACGCGTATAAATCTCATCCGTTCCATAACCCATTCGAATGATGCGCGTCTCTCCGCCCGAACTGGCCCGCGCGTTCGAAGGCCCATACGCATCCAGCAGTACCACTCGCTGCCCGCGCCGCGCCAAATGCCACGCGCTCCACGCCCCAAACACCCCCGCCCCAATAATCGCCGTATCGTACGTCTTCGCAATAGCCATCGTCGCAGCATCCTATCGTATTTGCTCGCAGTAGCACAGGCACTCCTGCCTGTGCGTTTTTCGCATTCCAATCGATTCGTCTCTAGGATGGTGGGTCAGTTGGAGGTAACTTCGTTATCAGAACTCAGGCGATAGGCTGGTTGATGTTACGCTGGGATGAGGATACGGACTCCTGTGCACGAGTATCGCGTCACCAAATACAACCCAGCATTTCGCGACCAGTCGGGCGCTTACACCAAGGTCGAGTGGACCTTCTTCAAACAAATCGGGCAAACATTCTCGGGCGTACTGCTCACGTCCGACGAATATGAGCGTGTCGAGGAGGCGTACATTCT
>Ga0206978_1128_pt2 | contig 15116 bp, 16 predicted proteins | sample Alteio_BWMinCont_21_FD_153477 | JGI IMG/M metagenome (GOLD analysis project Ga0206978, IMG submission 153477) | Enriched cells from forest soil in Barre Woods Harvard Forest LTER site, Petersham, Massachusetts, United States -... | ecosystem: Environmental > Terrestrial > Soil > Temperate forest >...
ACGTCCAACACCTGCGTTTTCGTCAATAACAGTTCAATGCATTTTTTTATGGAATCATCCGAAGTAACATCCAGCGGCAAAAGCTCAAACGGCAGGTTATGCTTATCAGGCTGCCGCCCGGTCCCAAATACTTTGAAACCGTTTTCGTGAAGCTTATTCGCTATCATCAAACCTATTCCCGAGGTTGCGCCGGTTATTAATACTGTTTGTTGGGTCATGTTTGTTTTGGTTGTATAGGTTGTAATGGTTGTAAGAAGCTATCTAAAAAATAATTTTATAAAAGGATTTGTAGAGACGCAATATTTTGCGTCTCGGAACGAAATATAGCGTTTACGATCAATTTAATAAAATTAGGGTTCGAGACGCAAAATAGAGACGCAAAATATTGCGTCTCTACAAACAAACAACGGAAACAAATTCGGTAACTAACTTATTTGGATTGTCAAAAGCACAATAGAGACGCAAAATATTGCGTCTCTACAAACAAACAACGGAAACAAATCCGGTTATTAACTTATTTGGATTATCAGGGGTTGAATTATCCTGCGGCACGAACAGGGTTGCAATAAAAAATTTATGCCCCTCCAACTCCAATATCCTGGCTTCATCGCTGGCATCGCTGCCAACTATTTTAAACCCGTTGTTGTGAATATCCGATTGGAACTCGGGGTTTAAGCCGAAATTGCAGTAGTATTGCTCTTCTATCGTGTCCGAATTAAATATCTTATAAGTTTGTGATTGCTTGCCGGTGATGTTAATTTTTAATTTCTGGCCCTTCATCGAACAACTCAATGGATTAATTACAAGTTTAGAAGCGTAAGGATCGTATTCGGCATGTTGCGCATCTTTAATATTTAAAACATTCCGGGCAAATTCAATAACCATGTGCTGGAAACCGCCGCAGGTGCCAAGCGTCGGGATATTGTTAAGCCTCGCATATTTTATAATTTCCAAAGTGCCGGCCATTGATCTGTACGGGCTCCCGGGGGCAATTAAAAAGCCTTTGTAATTTTTAGTTGTTGATGCAATGTTATCCAAAATACTTTCTGTTGGGATCCAGTCGGCTTGCAGATCAAGTTTTAAGAATGCTTTAGCATGTCCGATCGCCGCGTTTGTAGCTATATGGGTGTGGGATGCGGGATTAAAATCTCCGATTATAGCGAGTTTCACAATGGTAAATCTGTTTGCTCAAACTTACCAAAAACAATAATGTGCTTAAAATAAATAATGAAAATGCCGTAACAAATAGCTTAATTAATGGTTTATATAGTATAACCTTTCAATATTTATTAAAAGCACCTGCATTTATTGGTTTAATCAATAAACATTTACCTGGTTGAACTGGCGTAGTTAATTTTATAACGCCCGGTCAATAAGGCCGATACAGGCCAGCAGGAAAAAAACCGCCCTGTTACTATTCATCAAACATCCATGCGCTTATCGTCAAGAAAATGATCATGCCTGTTACTTATTTTACTATCAATTGATTTTGTCATGATCATACTTATTTTCTTTATAGCCCACTGGTTCCTGTCCTTGTTTTTTCAAACATTTTTCCAGCACCGTTATGCCTCGCACCGCATGTTTACCACCAGTAAATTCTGGGAGCGCGTATTTTATGTAATGGCCTACCTTTGCGAAGGCGCTTCGTTTTTAAACCCCCGCGCTTATGCCATCATGCACCGCGAACACCATGCCTACAGCGACACCGAAAAAGACCCGCATTCGCCGCATTTTTTCCCGGACGTATTTCAATTAATGACTTATACCATTAAAACCTTCGGGGATTATTTGCAAAAAAGCAGGACGACGGAAGATCGCTTTAAAGGCAACTATCCCGAATGGCCGTTGATCGACCGGATGGGGTCTTCTCTCCTATCAAGGCTGCTGTTCGGCGCTGCTTATACCTGTTTTTATATATTTTTTGCCGCGCATTGGTGGCTATTTTTGCTGCTGCCGATACATTTTTTAATGGGGCCCATACATGGCGCCATCGTAAACTGGTGCGGGCATAAATACGGGTACACCAATTTTGATAATAAGGATAAATCAAAAAACACTACTCCCTTTGATTTCCTGTTGCTGGGCGAATTGTTCCAGAATAACCACCACAGGCACCCCAACAGCGCAAACTTCGGGGCCAAATGGTTTGAGATCGATCCGGTTTACCCGGTGATGCGGTTAATGCATTGGATGAGGATCATTAAGTTGAGGAAGGCGTTTTAGGGTACTGGGAATACCTTAGTTTTTTCAACTTTCTTACGAAGCGATCCAGCCAAATTTGTTAATGAGCAGGTACAACTTTCTTTTTAAGTTCCTGGTCAATTTTATTCAACTCCGAAGCAGTGCTTTTTTCCTCTACCTCCCGTTCATCAGCCCATTGTTTTTGGTACTTTTCTTTATTTTTTTCCATATCAGTAATCAATTTTCTCATTCCCGTAGCTTGGAAATCGTATTTCTCTAAGTTTTTATTTTTTGAAAAAAATCTGTAGTCATTTTTAACGTACCAGTCAAGGCTCTCATTAAGTATAGCAATACAATTGGCTACGTTAATTTTTAGATAAGGGTTTATCACCTCGCCCATTTCATATTTAAAAGAAGCAAGTAGTGCTCCACCGCTGCCGGCTTCATAGTCCGGATCCACTGAATTATAGTACCTAAATCTCAGCAGCCCTAAATAAAAAATAAAACCGGCCTCGTTAAGTCTCTGATCTTTTATTAAGTAAGGTATCTTCATAAAATAAGACGTAGGGTCTGATTTGTCAAGAGAATCTGCCAGCTGATAAACACTACTTTCTAAAAATCCCGGCTTCATGGCCCTGAAAAGCGAATCTGTATATCCGTAAAACTTCTGTTGAGCAACCAACTGTTCCCGTATTTGCTTCATATTGGGGATACTATCTTGGGCAAACAGTCCGGTTGCGGATACGAGGACAAGCAGCAGCACAGTTTTCAATTTATTCATAGTCAACAAGTGCGTACAAGGTACACATTGTTGGCGACATGTAACTCTTGTCAAATTTTACCCTCCAATTACCAATCCTTTTTTAACTTGCAGCTTTTAAATCCATACCATGCACAGAGGCGGTATTTTAATTGTTTTTTTGATCATCGCAGCGCTCAGCCTGCTGTTTGATTGGTACGTCTTCTTCGGATTAAAAACATTTACAAATGATTGGCAATCAAAACAACTGCGATACTCGGTAACTTTTGGATACCTGGTTATTTCTGTAGGTGTGACGGCGACGCTGCTAATTGGTTTGGGCAGTTTTAGCACCGCAAAAGGGATGACGCCCTTTCATGAATGGGTGCTCAGCCTGTTCCTTACTTTCTTCTTTACCAAACTATTTTTTGTGCTGGTTTTGTTTTTGGGCGATATAGGGCGGTTTTTTTATGGGATAGTAAACAATATCGTTAAACCCAAAGGCAAAGTTATCGAGCCGTTTTTCCCGGCAAGGCGCAAGTTTATCAGCGAGATCGCCATACTGGTTGCGGCCGTTCCGTTCACCAGCTTTTTTTATGCGATGCTTAAAGGCAAGTACGATTTTAAACTGCGCAAGGAAACCCTTTATTTTGACAACCTGCCTGACGCTTTTGACGGTTTTACCATTACCCAAATATCTGATATCCATTCGGGCAGTTTTGATAATACCGAAGCTGTGCAAAGGGGCATAGATATTGCCAAAGCGCAAAAAAGCGACCTGTTTGTTTTTACCGGCGACCTGGTAAACAATGCCGCCTGGGAAATTGAGCCTTATATGGACCGTTTCAGCCAGCTTAGAGCGCCCTACGGCCAGTTTTCCATTCTCGGCAACCACGATTATGGTGATTATATCAATTGGGACAGTGAGGCCGAAAAAGCTGCTAACCTCAACAAACTGAAAGCGCACCACAAAGCGCTCGGTTACCGCCTGCTGCTGAATGAAAACGTGGTGATTGAGAAAGGCGGCCAAAAACTCTCGCTCATCGGCGTAGAAAACTGGGGCCGGGGATTTATACAGCTTGGCGACCTGGATAAAGCCTTGCAGGGCGTTGACAAGGATGCCTTTAAAATACTATTATCCCACGACCCAACGCACTGGGAAGAAAAAGTGCGGTATCATCCAACAACTATCCATTTAACACTGGCCGGCCATACACACGGCGCACAATTTGGCGTTGAAACAGCCCATTTCAGATGGAGCCCCGTACAATACCGCTACCTCGACTGGGCCGGTTTGGTTAACGAAAAGAACCGTTACCTGTATGTGAACCGGGGATTTGGCTTTTTAGCTTTTTCAGGAAGATTGGGTATTTGGCCGGAGGTTACGGTGATTACACTGAAGAAGTCAAAAGTTGGTTGATTGGTTAGTAGCGACAATCTTCAAACGAACTTTTTCTCTTTTTCCTGTTTTCAGCTATTTTTTGGCGTAAACTATACTACCTTTAACAGATGGACGATCAAAACGAGAAACACAACATTGGATGGGTTTATGTCCGTTGGGCCTATCTTGATCTTACGCAGGAACAAGCACAAAAAATAGCCAATTTTGACAAGCAACAACGCCCTTTCAGTCTGAGCAACGGCTTTTCCGCCTGGGAAAGATGGGATTGCGAATTTTATGTATTTTACGATATTTTAGATCCAAAACAGTTAACGCGATATGTTGACAAGAGAGACCAAGAGATAAAAGAGCACGAACAAAGTTTAATTGAAGATGATAATTCGGCCGGTACATTGAAAGAAATTGAAAGGGCATTGGAAAAAATCAATTATCTGGAGACCCATTTTCTGCCTGCCGTGTCAAAAAAATTTAATCCCTATTTATATATCAAGGATCCACTCCATACCAAGTATAGCTTTTTAAAGGCTGAATATAATAACTATCTGGATAAAAAACACTTGGAGATTGTCGCAGACCATTTCCGGCATAGCAGGGGTTTTCAGCCTAATACACTAAAAGCAAAGCTGCTTAGACATAAAATTGAAGCTATGTACCCTGAATTTTCAACTTTTGAAAAGAAAATGGATGATATAACAAAAACAGTCGTGGAGTTCCTGAAATGCCCACCGGGATTTTTTGATCTGAACAAAAAAGAGATGAGTTCAATATTTGATAATTTGCATTCTTTTATGCAAAAAGCCTGGGATGATTACATCAAATCTGGGATACGTTTTTATAGTATTAGCAGCTCAGAAGATAAAAGGAGTGAAGAAGAAAAAGATAATGACCTTTATTTTTCTCTCCTTCTAATTGACAGAGATTATTACGGATATAAATAAAGCCACCTCCAGAGTTTCCACCTTCACCTTTCTCAAAATATCCTGTAACTAATACCAAAACGTATAAGCTCGCTATGTACATTCGGGGCGGGAGTTGTAGTACCGCCGGCATTTACATCCAGGTTTGAGGCGAAATTGGTAAGCCCGTGTGCGAAGCTCGCTGTAAGTCCAAATCTTTTACACGTTGCTGCAAGCCCCAATCTTAAGCGTACATCAGTTGGCGATTTTGGCATTTTATAATCTACCTTATAAATCGTGCCGTCAGTTCCAGTTGCGCTCCCCTTATCGTACGAGTCAACATTAAAACCAACATCCACCCCTGGCATAATATCAATTTTTATTTTTTTAAGGCTTAAACGATAGCCGACGTAAGGATTGATATCGATATCCTGGTCCTGCAAAAAGGTTTGTCCCTTTACCGGAATTTGCAAAGCTGCCGGAGTATTGATCCCCGTGAAAAGAATAAAAGTAATGGGGTCATAATCGCTTATATCCACTTTGCTTCTTAAAACTTCGTAGCCAGCCTGCAGCCCCGCAATAAACCCGCTTTTACTTATATATTGCGCCTGTACATCACCTCCGTAGCTAAAGCCGTTTTTATTGCCATAAGGATTGTTGGTATAATCTTGCTTGTCAGTTTCCCCTTCGTTAATAAAAGAAGTTGATGCGGCACCATTACCCGAATAGTGAAATAAACCCGAATTAGCCTGGATTGATAGCTCTATCTTTTGAGCAAACAACCGCGTTGATAAAAATAAGGTGGATAAGGTTAGTAAAGTTATCCTCAATTTTTAGATTGTTGAAAGTTGAATTTCAGGTTTATCCCACCTGCGCCAAAGCGGATATTTTGCGAGCCAAGGCCGTCGAGCGGGTACTTTAAAAATGGTTCGAGGATGAGGTGGTTTTTACCTAACGGATAACCCACCCCAAAAGCTACGTTGAGCGTTTTTGCAAAATAAAAACTATCGAAATTATTGCGCGAAGTTTGATTCTGTATTTGCTGTAAGGAAGGAGAAAACAAGGCCGGGTAGTTATACTGGTACGTATAAGTTTCGTTAATAAAGGTACCTGAACTTAAGCCTGCTAAAACGTAAAAATCATATTTTTTCGGGTTAAAATCATATTTCAGGTTTAACGGGATATCTAAACTAACCATGTTTGCATCATAATTTTTAAGTGAAGGCACAGACGCAACGTTAGCGGGGCTGTATAACACGTTAGCCTTAGCCGTGCCGCCTAAACTGTAGGTACTGAATGAATTTGACGCGGCAGGCACCGCAAAACCGGATTGCGTACTTGCAGGCACCGCCGTATTGAAATTTAAAGAGTTTTGCCCAACGGTTACGCCGGTAACCAGCTTAAGGTTTTTGGCGATCTTAATTTCAGCAGTAACACCAGCGCCTAAATTTGCATTGTTACTGCTTCCTTTTGCATAGTTAAAATAGGTAGCCGCATACACACCCAAACGAACTTTTGCCGAATTTTCATCGATCTTTTTTGTTTTTACAGACTGATTGTCGGCAAACATATCATTTATTGATTTTGCCGGCTGTTTCGGCTTAATAGTGTCAGTAACATGGGTTGGATTATTTTTTATCCCGGTGGTTGCCAATTGTTGCGACGGTAAATTAACAACAGCCGGGTTAGTTTTAGGGATAACTGTAACCGGTGTTGGATTATTTACCTTAGGAGTGGCTGCCAGCTGTTGGGAAGGTGAATTACCAACGGCCGGGTTAGTTTTCGGGATAACTGCAACCGGTGTTGGGTTATTTACCTTAGGAGTGGCTGCCAGTTGTTGGGAAGGTGAATTACCAACGGCCGGGTTAGCTTTTGGAATACCCGTAATTGTATTCGGATTATTTAAGTTTGGAGCGGCTGCCAATTGTTGAGTTGCTGAATTGTTAACAGCTTTCCTGCTGCCGCCAGGTGTTTTGGCGAGGTAGCCTTTTTTGCCTGACCTATCTCCTGAAATTAAAGGGTTTACCCCGCGGGCCGGCGTGTTCTTCATTTTTACCGCCGGTGTTCCCGGGGTATTTAACTGCGTTGCAGCAATACTGCCCGGATTAGTTTTAGCCGGATTTGCTGCATGAACGGGCGCGGTTTTAGTACTGTTGTTCTCCTCGCTTTTAACAGAAGCTAAATTTTCAGACGGGGCGTGCTTTGGGTTTTTAGCTATAGATTTTTGAGGCTGATTATTTTTGCTGTACATCCATACGCCGATCCCTAAAAACAAAAACAAAACGGCGGCGGCGGCCCACCACATCCATGCAAATGCACGACGTTTTGCCTCCTCTTCAGGAAATTTCTTCCTGAGCTGCAGCCAACCCTCATCAGCTGAAGGATCTTCGACTTTTTCGAAAACCTTCCTGATATGGTTCTTTAGGTCGTTATCAAACTGATCATCCATGTCTTTGTGTTTCTGATCTTAAAACTGTTCTTAATTTTTCTTTAGCCCTGCTCAAGTAAACCCTCGAAGAACTTGCAGGTATTGTCAACAGCTCCGCAATCTCGTCATGACTGTATCCGTCAATCTCGTATAAGTTAAATATAGCCATTTGTATCGACGGCAATTCCTTCATCATTTTTAAAATGTCCTGAACATTCAGGGTCTCAATAGCGCTTGCATTGATAGCCGGCATCGCATTTTCCAGGTCAACATTTAACTGGAATTTTATGTCCTTTCTGCGGCGGTCAATGGCTGTGTTAACTAAAATAGTGCGGAGCCATGCTTTAAATGGCTTATCGCTGTCATAATTGTTTATCGCGTTAAATACCTTAATAAAGGCGTCATTTACCACTTCCATCGCATCGTCGCGGTTAAAACTGTACCGAAGGCTTATCCCCATGGCATATCCATAGAAATGCTTATACAGCAGTTCCTGGTATTTTAAGCTGCCTGTTTTGCATTGGCTGATGATCTCTTCTTCAGCAATACTCCGGGGTTGATGCATTAAACGTGTTTAATTCAGCCTGAATTTTGTTAGTGTTCTATCCAGTACGTAATAAATGATGATATTGCTACAAGGGGTTTGAAATTAGTTGATTAGGTGAGTGGGTAAGTGGTCAGAAGTGAGTGGTCAGTATGTTCAATTTAGCTATCCTTTACTAACCACTCACCACACACCATTCACCACTCAACTAATTGCCTGTTTTTATCAAAGTGTAGCCATAGCCAAGCGTATCAAAAGCGCCAAAAGCAATAATATGTAAATTTGTTCCATCATAGGTATACGAATAGATACCATTTAAATGAAATTTTGTTGGGGTGCCTGTGATTGGATAAGTTTTATCAAAAAAGTCAATAGCAGTATTGTACGAATTTACCTCGTAAGTGCCAAAACTGCCGGCGTGTACGGTCGAGGTATCGCCGGTAACCGCAAAAGTGCTTTGTCCTATTTGCAATTTTATTTGTGCGGAGCTTGAATCAACCGCCCCTGTTTGGGCATGTTCATGTATATACTTAAATTTTCCCGAAAAAGTCCCTTCGGGTATATTATTGGGGGCAGGCGCACTTTTCGGGCCACATCCGGTTGTAAAGGCAAACACCAATGGCAATAAATAAAGTATTCGTTTCATATTCATTGAGATTTTATTAGGATACGTGATTTTTCATATTAACGCAACAATATATTAGCTTATTTTAAAAGAATCAATATTAGCGTCAGGAATCAAGGCAAAAGACATAAAAAAAGCTTTATCGACTTCAAATTACCTCTTTTCAGTTGATTTTCATCCAGCACTATTTCGCGATTCGTGGCTCTCGACTCTTGATTCTTTGTGTTTTATATTTTTTTAGCTTCCTCCCAAAATATGTCCATCTCGGCCAAACTCATATCATGCAATTGTTTGCCGTTTTCATTAGCCTTGCTTTCGAGGTACTGAAAACGTTTTATAAATTTACGATTTGTTTTTTCCAAAGCATCTTCCGGGTTAATATTTATAAAGCGGGCGTAATTAATTAATGAAAACAGCAGGTCGCCAAATTCATTTTCGGCCTTTTCATGGTCGATGGTAGTTTCATCCTCAGCGTTAAACTCATTCCTGAATTCCTGCATTTCTTCTTCCACTTTGGCCCATACCTGGCTCTTTTCCTCCCAGTCGAACCCAACGCCCCGCGCTTTTTCCTGAATGCGCGATGCTTTTACCAAAGCCGGCAGCGAAGCGGGCACACCGCCCAAAACCGATTTGTTTCCTTCTTTTAATTTTATCTGCTCCCAGTTGCGTTTTACATCATTTTCATTCTGCACCTCAACTTCACCATAAATATGCGGGTGCCGGTTTACCAGCTTGTCGCAAATGCCGTTGAGTACATCAACTATAGTAAAATCATTCGTTTCCGATGCTATCCTGGCGTAAAAAACCAGGTGCAGCATAATATCGCCCAGCTCCTTTTTTATTTCGGGCATATCTTCGCTTAATATGGCATCCGAAAGTTCATAAGTTTCTTCAATAGTTAAATGGCGAATGCTTTCGAGCGTCTGCTTCTTATCCCAGGGGCAATTGAGGCGCAAGTCGTCCATAATGGTAACAAGCCTGGTAAAGGCAGTTGCCGGTGTTGACGCGGTAGATGGCGGTATTAATGGCATAAATGTTTTTTCACTAATTGTCACGGATTTATTCGGATTACACGAATTATGGGCAAAAATAGGGTTTTAATCGGGAAGTCCGAAAGACGGAAAGTCTGAAAGTCCGGAAGAGAAAAATAGAATACATGTAAGTCGCAAACAACGAAAGTTTTATATAATTTTATTCATCGATTATCATTTGTATTATGCCCGACTACAACCAAATGCTGTACGACATCGAGGTCCATTCCGTCGAAGGTATCCGCCGGTATTTTGAGGAAGGCGGCAATCCAAACGAAGTTCACGAGGGCATGCCGCTTTTTACCACGATGATTGAGATGTACACGCGTACACCAAGATTTGCAGCCTGTGTAAGGGCTTTTATTGATGCAGGATTAGCGTTTGAAGACGAAGCCTTGCTGGCTGTTTTAACTGACGACGCTGAAAAGCTTGAAGTGCTGATTGGCAATGACCCGATTATAGTATCAAAAACCTATTCTTCTTACAATAATACATATACGCCTTTAACAGGCGGCACCTTACTGCATTTCTGCGCCGAATACAACAGCCTGGCCTGTGCAACGGTGCTGGTAAAACATGGCGCCGGTGTGAATGTCCCGGCTGGTGTTGATGAGCATGGTTTTGGCGGGCACACACCTATTTTTCATACCGTAAACCAAAACAGCAATAACTCCATTAATATGCTCCATTTCCTGCTGGAAAATTCTGCTGATCTTACTATTACAGTAAAGGGATTAATATGGGGTAAAGGTTATGAGTGGGAAACATTTATCCCCGCTGTAAACCCGGTCAGTTATGCCATGATGGGCTCGCTTCCGCAGATGCACCGCAGACAAGAAACTGTGGCGGAAGTGGTGTCGCTGCTTGTTAAACGCGCTTATGGGATTGATTACACCCCGGCAAATGTACCGAATGCTTATTTGAGAACTTGAATTTGGAATCAACACTATATTTATAAATCATTTAATAAAAACATACCCCATTGTTAACCTTGAATTGATTTTAGTTTTTCAACTTACAATAAAATTTACAGAACAAATGGCCCGGAAAACTTACCTCACTTTATTTTTGCTGTTATCTATAAGCTTTATGCTTAAGGCGCAAACTATGGACGGAGGCTTAACGAATAGTTCTTTGAGCCAGTCACAGCCTTTTTTGTATACAATGAACGGACTCAACCCGGCCGCACAGCACTGGAGTCTAAATTATTCCGGAGGCTATGGCCAATATACGGTCACCCCGCTCGGATTTGACGGCGTCGACCAGAACATAGGGGTTAAAGGCTATTTGGGCAACCGGTTTACGATATTGACAAACATAGGTATCGGATTCGGCCGGGGGAATACGCAGACCTATCAGCAGGCAGAAGTTTTTAAAGACTTTATCGGCGGTAAAAACCCTACCGGTTTCAGATTTGGTACCAGCCTTGGCGTGATCCGGGAATTTAGCAATGATATTGTGATCCTGAGCCGGTTTAACGCGGCCTACGAAAACCTGGCCTGGAAGTTTGCCGCCAATGCCCGGCTTGAAAAAGCCTTCGCTACCGGCAGGGACGGGTACGACATGATCTCGAGCTTTGGCATATTAAGAAGAATTAACGGGCAATTATTTGGCGGTGTAGAAGCCGTTGGACAAGATTTGGAGGGTTTATGGGAAACGGATGAAGCCGAGGGCGGCGCTAAAGTACTAATCGGCCCTTCATTGAATTTTGTGCCCATCAGTTCACGGTTGTCTTTTTCACTCAATGCAGGACCGATCTTGTACGTTACACACAGCACCATTTCTCCTTATGATTCAGCAGTGCGGGAGTTGCCGTTGAACAATGGTTTTACTGTAAAATTTAACGTCGGATTTAATTTTCTATAATGAAGGGTAATCCCGGCAGCATTTTCCTTTTTTATTGGGTGAGCTTATTTTACAGCGGATTTCTAAAAATCAGCGAAATCCAAAAATCAGCTTAATCAACGGTTCAGACAAGCTTAACGGCCCTTAACATCTCCCTTTTACCAGGTGCGCCCGGCGCTTTTTCAACCTTGCACCCGAGTGCTTTTAATGCGCGTTTAAGGTTGCCGGTAATGGCATAGGTAACAAATACCCCGCCCGGTTTTAAAAACTGCAAGGTATGGCTTATTGCGTCAGCGTCCCACATTTCCGGCTGCCTCGATGAGGCAAAGGCATCGAAGTAAATAATATCATATTGCCTTTCCGATTGAAAATCTAACAGTTTGCAGTTGGCGATTTGCAGTTTGCTATAGGGGTTTAATTGAACCGCGGATAAACGCAATCCTTCATAATTGCTAATAAATTCCCGCCACAATTCTTCTGATACATAATGATCGTACCCGGTCTGGCTGATCAGTGCTAAACTTAAGGGATAAGCTTCAATGCCGGTATAATCCAGCGCAATTCCCTTTTCAGTACAAAGATCAGCGCTTAATAAAAAGTTTAGCCCCGTGCCAAAGCCGACTTCCAATATGGAGACAGGGGCGTTAGCACCGGCTTGCTCGGCCAAAAAATAACGCAACCCCGAATTCACAAACACATGCCTGCTTTCCTGCAATGCCCCATGCTTTGAATGGTAGTTTTCGCCGACTTCGGTGTTGTAAATGGTATTTGAACCATCGGTAGTTTTTACAATTTCGAGCATATTATTTGTTGCGATTACACCGATTATATGATGATTTCCTCCGACTTCAGACTTCCGACTTCAGATTTCCGATCTCCATTACAGCTTCCCCAAGGTCGTAAACCGGAACCGCATTTATTTCTGCCCCGATAATGCTGACAGCCGCTGCCGACCTGTAGCCTGCCGCACAGTGTATAACAATAGGTTTATCAGCGGGGATCTCATTTATGCGTTCACGTAATTCAGGTAACGGAATTGTCAAAGCATGGCTAAATACAAGGCCTTCTTCGGTTTCACTATGGTTCCGTACATCAACGATCGTGTAATTTTCGGGATGGGATTTAAAATCATTTAAATCCATGTCCGGTGATTTCAAGCTCATGTTGGCCGGCGATAACAACGCGGCTTTGATATGTTGCTCATAACCGATTTTGGCTATTTTTTCTATCACGGTATCCAAATCTTCATTATTGGCCGCAATCAAATAAAAGTGCTCACTGGGATTTATGATCGCGCCTAACCAGGTTTCAAAGTGCTCACCATCCTGCAGGTTAATGGCGCCCTTCAAATGGCCAGCCCGGAAGTCCTGTTTGTGACGGGTATCAATAATTGTGAAGTTTTTTTCTAACGGCGAATCATTATTTATCCTTAAAACCCTCTCAATACTTTCGTGAAATGAAGCTGCGCCATTTTTATTGATCTCTACATCAACCGGGAAATATTTTGGTGTAAAGGGCTGGTCGGTGGTGAGCGTTTTTACAAAAGTCAGCTCGTCCATTAATTGCAGCGCATAATTTTCGCGCAGTTCGCGACCGATCGTGCTTTGGAGGTCGGGACTTATGTTTTTTCCGCAGAGCGAGCCCGGGCCGTGCGTTGGGTAAACCACGATGTTGTGTGGCAATATCATCAGCTTTTCGCGGGTGGAATGGTACATCTGCCGGGCAAGTTCTTCCTTTTTGGCCGTGATATTACCCACATTTTCGCGCAGGTCGGGCCGGCCCACATCGCCTACAAATAAGGTATCGCCGGTAAACAGGGCCTTGTCGTTTCCATTTTCATCAACAACCAAAATGCAAATAGAATCGGGCGAGTGGCCGGGAGTATTGATGGCTTTCAGCTTAATGTCACCCAGCCTTATTATATCGCCGTCGTCAAAAGTTTCATGCGGGTATCCTGCGCCCGTAAGTTTGCTTACATAAATAACTGCGCCGGTGGTTTGATGAATCTCGAGGTGCGAACTTACGAAGTCGGCATGCGGGTGCGTCTCGATCACGCCCACGATATCAACTTCGTGCAGCACAGCAAAATCATAATAATGCTGCGGATCGCGGGCCGGGTCGATCACGATCATCCGGCCCATCCTGATGATGGCATACGAGGCGTGTGCTAAACCCGTATCATAAAATTGGTGTATAATCATTTGGGCGCAAAGATAGTGGTTTGGTTGATTTGGTGACTGGTTGATTAAGTTGAGTAAGTTGAAATGGTTAAAAATGACCTGCGAACAACCATTCGCTTAATCAACCCTTCAGATAATCAACTAATCATTCTTCTCTTTTCACCAGCAAAACCTCATCCCCCTCAAGCGGCAGGTAACCATATTCATAACAAAACTGGTAGGTTTTGCCGTTTTGGGTTTGATAGCTTCGGGTATGGTACTCAAAATCAAAACCCTTTGCCGTCAATTTTTTTCGGGTGGTTTTTGTTTTACCTGATGGGTTTAATTCTTCCAGTATCCGGCGGTTACGGCGCAGGATATTGTTGACATTGCGCACCAAATTATAGCTGCTGCTGTTAAGCTGGTTATTATAATTGTTGCGGCAAAGGTCGTTACAAAACTTTTTATCTGCCCTGCCATGCAGCACTGTGCCGCAGTCCAGGCAAACTCTTTCTTCATTCATTTTTTAAAGGTAAATAAAATATTATCCGTTTGCAAACGGTTACAAACGGAAATTGTCGCTTATAAATGATTAATAACCGGGTAAGTTATCACCACCTCTACAACTTTGTATCATCATTTAAAAAACGAAAATTAAATTTTAAAAACATGAACTCATTTAAAAACAGCGTACGCCTGGTAGGTAACCTGGGTATGGACCCCGAAGTAAAAAGTTTTGACAACAACCGTAAACTGGCCCGTTTATCATTAGCAACCAGCGAAAGCTACAAAAACGACAAAGGCGAAAAAGTAACCGAAACCCAATGGCACAATTTAGTGCTGTGGGGCAACCAGGCTAATTTTGCCGAAGAAGGCCTTAAGAAAGGCGATTCGATTGCCATTGAGGGCAAGCTTACTAACCGTAACTATACCGATAAGGATGGCGTTAAACGCTACATGTGCGAGGTAGTTGTTCACGATTTTATTAAGCTGGCGGGGAGGAATTAGTGATTAGAGACTGGAGATTAGAGATTAGTTGATGGGAGGTTAGATTAACTAATCTCCAACCACTAATCTCCAATCTCTTTTTAAAATAAACTTTTTAAACTATATTTGTTATGTACTTAGAAGCAAAAGAAACAGCACAGTTATATAAACTGTTAACCGAAAAACTTGGTAACGATACAACCGAGGCCATGTTTAAATACATTGATAATAAAACAGGTTTTATAATTACGAATACACCACTCCTTCAAGTCACGC
>Ga0206978_1151_pt1 | contig 14950 bp, 15 predicted proteins | sample Alteio_BWMinCont_21_FD_153477 | JGI IMG/M metagenome (GOLD analysis project Ga0206978, IMG submission 153477) | Enriched cells from forest soil in Barre Woods Harvard Forest LTER site, Petersham, Massachusetts, United States -... | ecosystem: Environmental > Terrestrial > Soil > Temperate forest >...
GACCCAAAGGCGCCGGGTACATTAATAACCAACACCAGCGAAAAGGACAAGATAAAATCAATAGCGGCTAAAGATGGTATTACCGCCATTAAGATACAATCCAGCCGGATGCTGCTGGCGCATGGTTTTTTGCGGCGGGTGTTCGAGGTTTTTGAGCGGTATAAAACTTCTATAGATATGATCACCACCTCGGAAGTTGCTGTATCTTTAACCATCGATGATACTACGTACCTGGATGAGATGATTGCCGAACTACTTGGTTTTGGTACGGTTGATATTGATACCGGTCAAACCATTATTTGCGTGGTAGGGGATTTCGGCGCCGAAAAGCATGGTTATGCAGCGCGGGTGCTGGAAGCGGTTAAGCATATCCCGATAAGGATGATATCTTATGGCGGGAGTGAAAATAATATGTCGCTGCTAATAAAAACGGGAGATAAAACAGAGGTTTTGAGGAGTTTGCATAACAGGCTTTTTTGAATTCGGATTTTCGATTTCGGATTTAGCGGCGCTATAAGAGATAATATTTTTTAATAAAGGGACTATACCAACATGTTCGATAATAATACCATAACCCGTCTTCAGCAATTAGAAACCCCGTTCTACTATTACGATCTGGGCGTATTGCGCAAAACCCTTGAGGCTTGCAGCAATGCATCGTCGAAATATGGTTTTCATGTGCACTATGCCATGAAGGCCAATTTTAACCCGAAGGTTTTGGATATGATACAGTCGTACGGGTTTGGGGCGGATTGTGTGAGCGGTAACGAGGTCAAGGCAGCTATTGAACATGGTTTTGGTAAAGAAAAAGTAGTTTTTGCGGGCGTAGGTAAATCAGACAAGGAAATTAATTTGGCCCTGGACGCCGATATTTTTTGCTTTAACGCCGAATCGGTACAGGAACTGATCATCATTAACGATCTTGCGAAAGCAAAAAATAAAAAAGCCAATATAGCTATCCGCATCAACCCGAATGTGGATGCGCATACCCATCATTTTATTACTACCGGGCTCGAAGAAAATAAATTCGGCATAAATACCTGGCAACTGCCCGATGTGGCCGATGCTCTGCGCGCCTGCCCAAACCTGCAATTTTTAGGGATACATTTTCATATCGGCTCGCAGATCACTGATATGGAAGTTTACAGAAGTTTATGCATCCGCGTAAACGAGATACAGGATTGGTTTACCGACCGGGGTTTTGATGTAAAACTGCTGAATACCGGCGGCGGTTTGGGTGTTGATTACCATAACCCCGATACCAATAGTATCAGCGATTTTGAAAGCTATTTTAAGGTTTTCAAAAACTTTTTAAACGTAAAGCCCGGCCAGGAAGTGCATTTTGAACTGGGCCGCGCCCTTGTAGCGCAAAGCGCCGCGCTGATCTCCAGGGTGCTTTACGTAAAAAACGGCCTGAAAAAGAATTTCCTCGTTTTAGATGCCGGCATGACAGAACTGATCCGCCCCATGCTTTACCAGGCGTATCACCAGATTGAGAATCTCAGTCAGAGATTAGAGGTTGGAGATCAGAGATTGGGAGGAATCGGGGAGCCCGAAAGTTTGGAGAAGGATCAATCTCACATCTCACATCTCACATCTCACATCTCACACTATGACGTAGTCGGCCCGATATGCGAAAGCACCGATTGTTTCAGGAAAGATGTAGAAATGCCCCAGTCGTACCGCGGCGATCTGATAGCCATCCGTACCACAGGCGCATATGGAGAAGTTATGGCATCCCAATATAATTTGCGGGATATAGTAGGCAGTGTTTACTCGGAATAATCGCCGGTCGTGGTATTGATTCGGAAGGCGATTGCAGCTAAAGTCTCCCCAACCGGGGGAGATTTAGAGGGGGCTAAAACTTATACCCAAACCGTATAAAAAAATCCGTACCCCCATCAATTGAACCAATAAAGTTTTTAACCTTTATAAAATAGGTCAGTTTTGGAAAAATGTTTCGGAACATCCTGTCTGTGGTGCTCTCGTTGGCATAAAAAGTATCGTCCAGTTCGTTATGGCCAAGGGTTGTTCCTAAAAAACCGCGAAAACCATGTTCAATATCACTATTGTTCCTGGCGTGGAATATGACTTCAGTGGTTAACCCGATAGTGAAAAGGTCGGTTCTGGGGTCCACAAAAACGCCGGGTTGCGTATTTAAGTATTGCCTGTAAGCGGCATACGCTCCAAATTCGTGGCTATAAGCCATTTCTACCCCTATAAACCTGAAATCCATCCTGTCCGAAGTGATGAAAGCATTTGCTGAAAACCTGCCGCCAACTGCTTCAAAATATTTGTCGCTAAAATAGCTCGGGGCGGTTTTATTGGCCTGGTCGCTTTGGTAATCGCCAAATACACCGAAGGCGCCGTAAGCCAGGTTGAAATTATCAAACACATAGCCCCGGCTTAAATTAAGCTGGCCGCTTACTGTAAAATCGTTGAAATGAGTGTTGGAATAAGCATTAAATCCGCCTGAAATATAATTTGCGGACTTTACAGTATCAAACGAAGCCGGTTTAGGCATGTAGGCTATATCCTCGTGATATAGCGCAGGCTCATAAATATGTGAGCATGATGCGAATAGTATTGTAGCGCAGCATAAGAATAGTAATTGTTTTACATTCATATATTGGTTAAATATAGTTTTTAATACGGATATATGTAACGTATTGTAACAGGTGATAAGTTTTCAGGTCTTAATACCTAACGTGTTTAGCGATTGAAATACAGAGGAGAAGGTGGATTTTAAAGCCGGGGCCGGTGCGGTTCCCCTCTTGAGAGGGGTGGAGGGGTGTGTTGACGAATATGTCTGCTAACACACCCCTGCCACATCACAGGCCAGCGCGCCCCCTCTCAAGAGGGGAGTTATCGTAACTCTCATATTTTCAATTGGTTATTCCTATTGAAATTTAAATTTTCAATAGGTAAACTCATTGGTACCTAATATCATATTATGAAAAAAGCAATAGTCGTCGGCGCTACATCTGGTATCGGCAAGGAACTGGCCATTATCCTGGCTGAGCATAATTGTAAAGTCGGCATCACCGGCAGGCGTGAGCAGCTATTGTTAAACCTGCAGGCATCAAAACCGGATAACTTCATTATTTCCGTTTTTGATGTGAGCCTTATTGATTATATTCCGCAAGCCTTACAAAAGCTCACTGATGAATTGGGCGGCTTAGACTTACTGGTATTAAGTTCCGGGACAGGCAAAATTAACCCGGAGCTCGATACCGCTTTCGAACAGCAAACCAACGCTGTGAATGTTGCCGGCTTTACAGCAGTAGCCAACTGGGCCTTTAATTTTTTTGAACGGCAGGGTTCCGGGCATTTCGCGGCTATAACTTCGGTGGCCGCCATTCGCGGCAGCCGGCAGGCCCCGGCATATGGCGCTTCAAAAGCTTACCAGGTAAATTATTTGGAAGGTTTAAGGCAAAAAGCAACAAACCTGAAAATGCCGGTTTATGTTACCGATATACGCCCTGGCTTTGTAGATACCCCAATGGCGCAAGCCGAAAATATGTTTTGGGTGGCGCCGGTTGAAAAAGCTGCAAAGCAAATTTTTAGGGCCATTGAAAATAAAAAGAATGTGGTTTACATCACCAAACGATGGCGGTTAGTGGCTTTTATTTTCAGGATGGTGCCGGGTTTTTTGTATAAGCAGATGTAGGGTTAAGTCAACAGACAGAAGCCTGGAAAGCCCCGAAATCACCTGACTGGGCTCTATTGGAGCCTCCTTTTAATGCGTTTGCCCTGCACGGTGCCCCTAAACACGGTAAATGGTTAAATAATTTCCATATTTTTGTAACCGATGTTATATTAACTTTATCCCGCAGCTAATTATTAATGTATCTTGTTCAATAAAACATTTATTTAATCCGGTCGTAAATTGAAAATTAAGGGACAGGTTTTAACAAATTCCAGGGATCAATTTTATTCCTTGTTACAGACAATAGAAGGGATAGCATGGGAAGCGGAAGCAGATACTTTACGATTTACTTTTGTGAGCAATCATGTAAAGCAAATTTTAGGATTTTCGCCGCATAACTGGTTAAAACAACCTCATTTTTGGGAAGATCATATCCATCCTGATGACAGGGAAAAAGTTTTAAATTATTATAATAAAAGACCTCAACGCGCACAAAGCCGCTCATTTGAGTACAGGATGGTAAAGGCTGACGGGAGCATGGTGTGGATCAAAGATGTTTTTTCTATAATTAACGAGGCCGGCGCCCCAACCCTGCTTCGGGGCTTAATGCTGGACACTACTATGTCCAGGCGATTGAGCGACCTGGAACATCTGGAGCAAACGGTATTGGAATTAAACTCCAAAAATGGCGTTCCTTTCCGCGAGGTATTATCCTGTTATCTTACAGGTGTCGAAGCACTTTTCCCAAAAATGTTGTGCTCCATTCTCCACGTCAGGAATAGCCGGTTGTACAACTGGTCCTCGCCCTCGTTGCCAAAACCCTATGTTGAAGCAATAGAGAACCTTCCGATCAGCGAACATGGCGGCTCGTGCGGCACAGCAGCCTTTTTAAAGCAAAAAGTAATTGTCACTGATATTGAAAATGATCCAAGATGGGCGAACTATAAACATTTGGCGCTGATCTTTAATTTGCGCGCGTGCTGGTCCCATCCTGTCATTAATTCAGATGGCGAGGTAATGGCTACATTGGGAATGTATTACCATGAGCCGAGAATACCAGATGAAGACGAACTAAAAGTTATTGAAAGAGTGACAGCGCTCTTCAAAATTATTTTAGAAAACACGCAAAAATCGGAAATTATAAACGAAAGCAACCTGTTAATGGCACAAAGCGAGGAACTGGCCCACTTTGGCAATTGGCGATGGGATGTGCAAAACAATTTAGTCACCTGGTCAGATACGCTTTATGCTATATATAATTTAAACAAAAATGACTTTAAAGCTACTTTTGAAGCGCGCCAGGAATTGCTGCACCCGGCTGACCGGCAAAGAGTATATGATATCATTACGGGTGTTTTAAGAACTAAAGAAAAGGTTGAATTTGAAGAAAGGATAATTCGTCCATCGGGCGAAATACGGTATTTAAAATCCTGGGGAATGTTAAAATCCGATGCAAGCGGTCTGCCGGTTGCAATGATCGGCGCCTGTTTGGATATTACCGACAGCAGGAAAACAAAGGAGGCCTTAAAGGCAACAGCATCCCGGCTAAAGGCACTTGTAGATGCTGAAACCAACTATGTTATCAGGGTTGACTTAGATGGAAAGTATACTTATTGTAACAAAAAATACAGGCAGGATTTTGATTGGATCTTGCATGATAAAAATCTGGCAGATACGGATGCGTCAATAACAATACAGCCATTTCATCATGAGCTGGTAAAGGAAGTAACAAGAAAGTGCGTTGAAAACCCTGACCGGGTATTCCAGGTAGAATTTGATAAAATACAAAAAGATGGCCGTTCTAAACCAACCCGCTGGCAGTTTATCGGGTTAACTAATTCAAAGGGGGAAACTTTTGAAATTCAATGTATCGGGCAAGATATTACCGATCTTAAAAATGCTGAAAATGAGTTAAGAATAAGCAATGAACGATATGAGTATGTTAACAAAGTAAGCAATGATGCAATTTTTAGCTGGGACATTGTAACAAGCGACGTAAAATGGGGCGATGGTTTTTTTAGGTTATTTGGATTTGATATTAATGAAGATTATACTTTTGAGAAATGGAAATTACAGGTGCATCCTTCCGATATAAATAAAACCGAGGCCAGTTTACTGGGTTCAATCGCTGACATTGCACAGAGCAACTGGACGGGCGAATACCGGTTTAGAAAGGCGGATGGCACATATGCCAATGTTGAAGGCAATGGATATATCATAAGGGATGAAACGGGGCAGGGCATTAGAATGATCGGGCTATTAAGAGACATTACTGAAAGATTAAATTATTTAAAAGCAATTGAAAATCAAAATGAACAGTTACGGGAGATAGCATGGATGCAGTCTCACGGCGTGCGGGCGCCTTTGGCAAAGATAATGGGTTTAATTGATTTGATTAAGAATTACCCCAATAACGATATGGAAAAAAGCCAGTTGTTAGCGTACTTGTTAACATCGGCCAATGAATTAGACGACGTAGTGAGAACGATTTCGAAAAAGACAGAGCATATTGAACTGAAAGCAAGCCCAAAACAGTTTTTATGACAAAAAACGCTGCGCCCTTAAAATAATTTTATGGCAGCAATTCGACGAAACCCGCCAAAAAAATGTTTTGGGCAGCGCCTGTTGAAAAGGCCGCCAGGCAAATCTTTAAGGCTCCCGAAAATAAAAGAGATGTAGTTTACATCCCTAAACGATGGCGGCTGGTTGCTTTTATTTTCAGGATGGTGCCGGGTTTTTTGTATAAGCGGATGTAGCGAATAATAACCAACCACCCGATCATGTGTGCTTGAACAGTTGCGATCATTTAGCATAACTGATTATTCCAAAAATCGTTGTAACATATTTTAGTCAACAATAATCAAAGCTTTGTCAACCTGGATTCTAAACTGACTATGGTAAATAGTATTGCTTAACATTCCTAAACAATTATAAAATGCTTAGACCTATATGGCAAAAACTATTTAAGTTTAATTGGATATTTGGGATTGCGCTGGTTTTATTATTAGGTATACCAAGGTTTATAATTGTTTTAAATGCTAATGTTTCAGGTAACTATAGTAAGATTGCTGTAATTTTTATTGTTATGTGGTTTGCACCACTAATATTTCTAACCAAAGATGGGAGAAGGTCTATTGGAATTAAAAGCCCCGTTAATTACTCCTGGTTATTTTATTCTTTTGTAGCAGGCATAGCAATTTGTACAATCATGTATTTTGTGGGTATTTGGCTATTCAATGTTACTTACAGTAATTGGTTTGTTTATATCTCGAGGTCTTACAATGCCGGCGGTGCAGTTTTTAACGATGAGCAACGACTTACAAATTTTTTGATTTATTCTTTTACAGGAATGACATTTAGCCCGGTTGGAGAAGAATTATTTTATCGGGGGATTGTGCATGGTAGTTTTGCCGTGAAGTTCGGAGAGAAAAAAGCGTCTTTTGCAGATAGTACGGCTTTTGCCCTGACACATTTGGCTCATTTTGGTATTGTTTATATTTTTGGTGTGTGGCAATTCTTATTTATCCCGGCTTTATTATGGGTGTTTTTTATGTTTTTGTCGAGTTTATTATTTTTCCAGTGTAAAAAGAAGACCGGTTCTATACTGGGCGCCATTATTTGCCATGCAGGTTTCAACCTTGCAATGATGTATTTTATATTTTACCATATTTTAAAATAAAACATTTTTATGAAGCCATTTCCGGCAGTTTGGAGTAACACTAATATAATTTGCGCTCTCCCGGGCAGGCGGCACGGAATAATGTAGTTTACATTACCAAACGATGGCGGCTGGTTGCTTTTATTTTCAGGATGGTGCCGGGGTTTTTGTATAAGAAGTTTTAAGTGCTTTGAACTTAAATGTACTATCCGCAGCGTTACCAGTTCAAATGTCTATCCCTTGTCATGCTTAAGCCTGCCCAGGCAGCGTAACCATAAACGCTGTGCCCTCACCTTCTACCGATTCCACAGTGATCTCTCCTTCATGGGCCTTTACTATGTCGTAACTTAATGATAACCCTAAACCTGTGCCTTCGCCTGTAGGCTTGGTTGTGAAGAAGGGATGAAATATCTTTTGAAATATTTTGGGGGAAATGCCCGTGCCGTTATCACTGACGGTGATCAGAATTTTATCATGGGCCTTTTTAGTGGTGACTGAGACAAGGGGCTTGTAATCTTCGTCCGATTGCTTCTTTTTCTCCTTAACAGCGTAAAACGCGTTGTTAAAAAGGTTGAAAAAAACACGTTTTAAAGCTTGCGGAACAACGGCTATTTCACCAATTGTATCATCAAAATTAGTTTCACAGGTTGCAGTAAATGTTTTGTCCTTTGCGCAAAAGCCACTATAACTTAATCTAAAGGTTTCAGCGGCCAGTTTGTTGATCTCGGTCGGTTCTTTTTGCCCGGCATCAACTTCTGAGTGTTCCAGCATCCCTTTTACAATGCTGCCGGCACGTTTGCCATGATGATTTATTTTTTCAAGGAGTTGTTTGATCTCATCAGCAATTGTAATTGCATCATCCCGTTCATCATTCTTTAATTCGTCACGCAGTTCGTCTACCAGTTCGATAGATACATCCGAGAAATTGTTAACAAAGTTTAACGGATTTTGTATCTCGTGTGCTATGCCCGCAGTAAGCTCTCCAAGCGAAGCCATTTTCTCTTTTTGGATCAGTTGCAGCTGGGCCACATTAAGGTCGTGGAGTGATTTTTGCAATTCGTTTTTTTGAAACAATAGCTCGGTCGTCCTTTCTTCAACACGTTGTTCCAATAGCAAATTTTGCTGTGTAAGGCTTTGCTGCTGTGCTTCGTGCAGTGCATGCAGGTCTTTATGGTACTGCAATTTTTTTCGCTGGCTCACAACAAAAACAACCAGGAAACTGGTAAACAGCAATACCATACCCGAAATACCGAATATGACCCTGTATTCTAAATTAATTTCCAGCAGCTGGATGTGTTCGGTTAGTTGCATAAAAAGCTCTTGTTATAAAAAGACATAGAATAATGTACGCCGCATTATGAACATTCCAGATACCGAGCGTCAACTTAACGTCCTGGTTGATCATGGGAACATAAAATAAAAATACAAAGAAATTAACCACTACGTATATGCAGAGCCCGGTCGCGATCCAGAACACCGGCCCTTTGAACGGGGCATCATTCTCATCATTCAATACGGCCAGGTAGTACAGCATGCCATAGATCAGCAAAGCATAAGCTTCGGCCGATAATAAGTTGCCGCTCAGATGATCGTATAGAAAAAAATGCTCAAAAAAAGCAAAATCAATAATGAAATACACGACGAACACCAGGACAATGATTTTTTTGAAGGTTTTAAATTGCGGCTGTGGCAGGGATATGAAAAAATAACTAAAGCAGGCGAACCGCACCACAGAATGTATATTATAAATAGGATTATTGCTTTGAAGCCACTGCGGAAAGTGGAAGGTTTCGTCAAAATCACCAATTACATCGCCGAAAACATTGAGTATAAGCGCAAGCCATAAATAAATAATAACAGGTTTTAATAAAGCTGGCTGTTTATGCCCGAAGATGATAAAAAACAGCGGTATAAGCAGCGCCCATACCTCCGACCAGTTAAAGATTGTTTCTAAAATTTTGCTCATGCTTAGCCATGATAGGGGGGCGAGGGATTTCTTGTTGTAGTTATTGGCTCTTTAGTTGTAACTGCCGGAGCCGGGTACGGACAACCTGAAGGTATTGAATTGTCGCCATATATGTCGTAAACAATGTAATATTTATCCGTATTTTCTATCGGGGTTACTACCGGGACGAATAAAAAGAATTGATATTGGGTAATAACTGCTTTAAGTGCCTTGTATTCGTCGCGACCAAGGCGAACATTTCCCAAATGGACATTATCACCTTTCATGTTGGTACATGATACAGGCGTTACGTTAAGTAACACGTCTGCTTTATTAGGAAAAGCGCGTCGTTTCGTTGGCCAGGCATCCAGATCTAAAACGCCATTTTTATCATAAAAAAACTGGAAAATCACTTTATCTTCTTTTTTGCAGCCGCCGGTACTGCCAAGTAACCCCGCCATTTCTTTTTGGCTTAAATATAATATGTAAAGATTTTCGTTAAGATTCGCCGGCGGCGAATATGCCGGGGAAACGCCTTTTGGCACATTAGCACTTGTACGTTTATTTTTCCCATGATTGAATGACATCGCCATGCAACCAAACAAAATACAACTAAAAAGGAAAACCGGCTTTTTGTACATCTTGCAGATAATTTATATGGATATTTAAAAAAGTACTATTTTTAATAACACACCGCACGACGACTTTCGTCGCCGCCAGGTCTCCCATACGGAATTCCTGCGACAGAAAAAGATTGATCCAGAATTTTACGCAAGCTTAACCATGATAGGGAGGTGAGGGATTAAGCGGAGTCTTGGTGACAACATCGGGGTCATCAGTCCCTGTTTCGGCATAATAAAGCATATAGGGAGTCTCACCATTTGAGCCGCTATAATAGGTACCCGATGGAACTATCCTTAGGTCAGTTGTGGTACCACCTTCCGGATATAATGTAGCCAGCGCTTTTAAATCCAGGTGCATATTTGCAAATTGGATACGTTTTTTCTTTGCCGGGATCGTTATGTTCAAAGGTGTTGTTACCAGCATACCCCCGCCATTTAACACATTCCAATTTTTATCTTCGGCGTAAGCAACTATCGTAAAAATATCCTTTGCACCTTCGCCGTCTTCTATCATCGGCTGAAAAACAAATCGTTTAAAATCTGGATTTGCACTGTTAACCGGGTAGTACTTGATAACGACACTATAAGCAATGCTTATGCCCGAATAAGAATTCTGTCTTTTTTTTTTGCTCATGGTTGCAGGGGTTTAAGGTAGTTAAAAGGTTGTGAATGAGGTATCAAATCTTTTTAAAGTTAATACCTATTTTTTACATTTCAAAACCCATTTAACACCTTTACGCCCGTTTCACCAGGAAGCGTTTTTTAAGCCAGTTACGCACCGGTTCATCATAAAGTTTAAGGCATGCCCATGCGATGAGAACGCTAACGGTCAGCAGCACCAGGCCACCCAAAAGGCCCTCGCCCATCGGTATCTTATTGTTGCTCACCCAGGCAATATGCAGGTAGATGAGCGGGTAATGGGTAATGTAAAGCGGGTACGATATATCTCCCAAAAACTTGCACACTTTGGTGGCGAAATTGCCCGTCATGTGGCCCCCGGCGCCGATGGCAACGATCAGAGGGAAAAGGATGATGATACAGAACGATTCGTATAAACCGTTCATCCAGAGGTGTTCGGTTCCGCCGATCCTCGGAACAGCCAGGATGACAATGATCATCAGGCTGCAAACGGCGAAAGCCCCTTTGATATGGATCAGCTTGCCTATACGGAAAAGCAGCACCCCCGAAAAAAATGGATAAAGCAAACGTGCAAAGCCAATGTGCAGCTGGGTTTTATCAATACTCCAACCCCCAATAACATCACCATTTGGGCCGAACACCAAATACTGGATAAGGAAACAGGCCGTAATAAATACAAATATGGAAAGCAGTGTTTTTGAGAATTTACGCACAATTACGGCATAAAGAATATTGGCAATGTATTCGAAAAACAACGACCATGCGGGTCCATTCAGCGGGTGCATTTCCTGCCAGCCGCGGATGTCCATCGAGGGCAGCAGCGGCACCAGTGTGGCGCCAACTACCATTACGATCAGCATTTTCCAAACGGGCGTGTCGGCAATAAGCGGGAAGGCGCTGCCACTTTGAAAATAAAAAAGCGCTGCGCCAATGATGCTGCCCATAATAACCATCGGCTGCAAACGGATGAGCCGGCGTTTATAAAAGTCCCAGGTGGTCATTTTCCCCCAGCGGTCATCGTAGGCATAAGCCACAACAAAGCCGGATAATACGAAAAAAAAGTCGACAGCCAGGTAGCCGTGGTTAATGATCTGGTTGAAACGGTTGCCTGAATAGGTTTCAAATACGTGAAACGCTACTACTATAATTGAGGCTACGCCACGCAGTCCGTCAAGGATCTCGTAATGGCTTTTGGATTCGAGGTACGCGGGGGTTTTACTCATTAATGGGCGTATTAAACATAACTGGACAAAGGCAATTGATTGGTTGAAAGTTACCCTTGAATAACACAAGGGAACCGGAACCGAAATACGTTTAAATTTATCGGAAATGCAAATGGAAAATCAAGGCAGAAAGAACAGAAGCGGGTGTTTTGACGGATGAAGCGATTTAGGAGAAGGTGCTGAGCTTCTGTTGGGGGATTATTTATTCCAAAATTCAGAACTGTTTTTCATTGTACATTTGATGAAATGTTGTTGAATATCAACTATCTGTTTATATTCGTAATAAACTTAGCCTAAATTACTTATGCGACCCGATCAACTTATATCTGGAGAAAGTATCCTACAATATTCAGACAATGGACTTATTACACTGACGACACACAGAATCAGGTATCGAAATACTATTTGGGGCGAGTCCAATTTCATTTCAATTATGCTGGAAAAAATCAGTTCAGTCCAAGTTGTAGGTATTTCTTACCCAATGGTTTTAATAATTGGTATTATAATAGGTCTATTTGGATTGTTTCTGGCATACGGTCAGCAGGGAAAGAATGAAGAAGGTAGTGTATCAATAGTAATTGGAGTATTATTTATAATAGCATATTTTGTAACAAAAAGGCATGTATGTGTTATTGCATCAGATGGGGGGCATAAGATTGTTTTTCGAACAGAAAATATGAAAACTGAAACTCTGATAGATATGATGGATAAAATTGAATTGGCTAAAAATAATAGAATTAGTCAGTTGAGACTATAGCAGTTTTGTATATTTGTATTTAGGAATGGTTTCAGGAAGGGGAATTTAAATTTATTACCATGTATTCAGAAGCAAAAAAACTACATATCATAGAAGAAGTACTCAAAATAAATAACGATGCTACCTTATCAGCAGTGGAGAATTTTGTAAAAAAATCAAAAAAAACTGCAGCCAAAAAAGATGAAACAGGTTTTAGTGAATTTTCAGGCATTTGGTCTAAGGAGGAAGCTGACGAAATGGAGAGGATAATAGCAGAATCATGTGAAACTATCCACCTGGATGACTGAAAACAGGCATTCAACTTTCATTCTAATATCATTTTACTTCCCCACCCGCTGCATCAAATGCGCCGGGTAGCGCGCCCCCTCTATCTGTATTTCGGCGGCCGCTTCTTCTATACTTTTTAAATCATCTGCAGTAAGCACCACATCAACGGCGCCGATATTTTCTTCCAGGCGGTGTAATTTTGTAGTACCCGGAATTGGCACTATCCACGGCTTTTGTCCCAGCAGCCATGCGAGGGCTATTTGCGCTGGGGTAGCACTTTTTTGTTTTGCGATGCTGTGCATCAGGTCAACCATTACCTGGTTGGCTTTGCGGGCCTCGGGCGAAAAGCGGGGAACAATATTGCGGAAATCTGTTTTGTCAAATTCGGTATGCTCATCAATTGCGCCGGTTAAAAAACCTTTTCCAAGTGGACTAAATGGCACAAAGCCAATACCTAATTCTTCAAGTGTTGGTATGATCTCCTGCTCGGGCTCTCTCCACCATAACGAATATTCACTTTGAAGAGCAGCTACCGGCTGAACCGCGTGCGCTTTGCGAATAGACCCTATTCCGGCTTCAGACAGGCCGAAATGCTTCACCTTGCCCTCTTTTATCAGATCTTTTACTGTTCCCGCCACATCCTCGATAGGAACATTTGGATCAACACGGTGCTGGTAGAAAAGGTCGATACGATCTGTCCTTAGCCGTTTAAGCGACGCGTCGGCTACTTCCCTAATGCGTTCAGGCCGGCTGTCCATACCAGTTTTAGCGTCACCGTTTTTAAAGCCGAACTTGGTTGCGATAACAACCTCATCGCGGAACGGCTCAAGGGCCTCACCCAGCAACTCTTCGTTCTCGAACGGGCCGTACGCCTCGGCGGTGTCAAAAAAGGTGACGCCAAGCTCAAATGCACCCCGTATCAGTTTAATTGCGTGCTGTTTATCAGCAGCCGGGCCATAGCCAAAGCTTAATCCCATGCAGCCAAGGCCCATGGCTGAGACTTCCAGGCCGCCTTTTCCCAATGTTCTTTTTTCCATTATTTGCACTCTTATTTATCAAAGGTATTATATTCTTCATCGGTTACCTGTTCCATCCAGTCAACCGGCGAACCGTTCAGTTTTTCCTGTATAGCAATATGACTCATTGCTATGATGGCTGTAGCCCCATGCCAGTGCTTTTCACCGGCTTCAAAAAACACCACATCCCCCGGGTGGATTTCTTCGATCTTCCCGCCCTTACGCTGCACCCAGCCGCTGCCTGCGGTAACAATTAGCGTTTGACCGAGCGGGTGTGTATGCCAGGCTGTACGCGCGCCCGGCTCGAAAGTTACAAGCGCCATGGCCACGCGGGCCGGCTCGGGCGGGGCAAAAAGCGGGTCAATACGTACCGACCCGGTAAAATATTCGGCGGGGCCTTTGCCCGAGGGCTGCGACCCGCTGCGTTTAATTTCCATAATTTGTTTCGTTTAGTCAAATGTAATCCGGTGAAACCTAACGCAGCAGCTTAGTCAAATAGTTAAAGCTGTTGGCCACATTTTGCAATGGCTGCGGGGCCCCGTCCTGCTCTACAAAAAAATATTTCATGCCCGACTCTTTTGCATTATCAAAAATGCGCTTAAAGTCTATTATTCCTGCACCAACTTCTTCCGGTTCTTTGGTGGTTTTGTTCAAGTCCTTTGCATGCCATAGCGGGAAACGACCCGGGTGTGTTTTGAACAGGGCAACGGGATCCTGGTTAGCTTTTGTTGCCCAGGCAAGGTCTAATTCCATCTTCACCAGGTCTTTGTCGGTGTTGTCGAGTATATAATCAAATGGCCGGTGCCCCTCAACGTTATCAAACTCGGTGGTATGGTTATGGTAGGCAAATTGCACGCCGACTTTCTTACAGGCTTCCCCGGCTTTGCTGAATACCTCCACAGCTGTTTTAATTTCGTCAAAGGTGTCAACGGGTATAAAGGAACATACCAAATAGCTAAGGCCGCCTTCAGCCGCATCATCAGCCAGTTCCTGGTAATTATCTTTAAGGTTAAGCTGCTTCGGCATCTTCTTAAAGCCTTCGGCCATCTTTTGTATTTTCGACGAGTCCTGGGCCGTTTTAGCCATTTTCATGATCTGCTCGATAGTGATCTGTGCGCCCCCAACATGCGCCGAGCGCCAGGTCATGCCGGCATCTTTTACCATAGCAGCAAA
>Ga0206978_1152_pt1 | contig 14789 bp, 16 predicted proteins | sample Alteio_BWMinCont_21_FD_153477 | JGI IMG/M metagenome (GOLD analysis project Ga0206978, IMG submission 153477) | Enriched cells from forest soil in Barre Woods Harvard Forest LTER site, Petersham, Massachusetts, United States -... | ecosystem: Environmental > Terrestrial > Soil > Temperate forest >...
TTGTTCGTGGAGGCAGTATAATATGAGTCATTATGCAGCATACATTTGGCCTTGTTATATTTTTGCTTTTTGCTTGTTAGGGGTGCAAGTAATTTCAGCCTTTATAGAATGGAAAACGACTTTGAAAAAAACATTAAAATTACATAAAGATAAGCACGTATCATGAATGCAATTAGAAAACGTCGATTAGCGTGGGTTGTTCTGTTGATTTGTAGTGTTGTAGTTGCTACTTTTTTCATTTTGCAAGCCTTACGCCAAAATGTTAATTTATTTTTTACACCGACGGAAGTGGCAACAGGTGAAGCAAAACAGAAGCGTGTTATTCGAATCGGTGGCATGGTTCAAAAGGGCAGCTTGGCACAGGGCAAAGATTTAACTATTCAGTTTGTGCTAACCGATTTTGCGCATTCGGTGACGGTTAAGTATACCGGGATATTGCCAGATCTCTTTAAAGAAGGGCAGGGTGTGGTTGTGTTAGGTCGACTGGATCAGGTTCAAAAAAATCTGTTTTATGCAGATCAGGTGTTAGCAAAACACGATGAAAATTATATGCCCCCTGAAGTGGGTGATGCATTAAAAATAGGGATGCGCAATAAAAAATGATGCCAGAACTCGGTCTTTTTTCTTTAATTTTGGCGTTCTGTTTGGCAGGATTGCAATGTGTTTTGCCAGGGTTGGGGCTATTAAAGCACAATGCTGTTTGGATGCAATCGGCGCGTCCTATTGTACTCGGGCAATCTTTTTTTATTTCAGTCAGTTTTTTGTGTTTACTCTACGCATTTGTTCAAAATGATTTTTCTGTCAGTTATGTTGCACACCATTCAAATGCCAGTTTGCCTTTAGTCTATAAAATCAGCGCATTATGGGGCGGGCATGAGGGTTCTTTATTGTTATGGATATTCTTATTGAGTGGTTGGACGACAACGGTGAGTTTAACTACTCGGCATTTACCCGCCCCTTTTTTGACGCGCGTCTTCATTGTTTTGGGTATGATAAGCTTTGGTTTTTTATTGTTTTTATTGGCGACCTCAAATCCTTTTGCGCGATTATTGCCGAATTATCCCGTAGATGGTCGTGATTTAAATCCTTTACTACAAGATTTTGGCTTGATTATTCACCCGCCTTTGCTTTATATGGGCTATGTTGGATTTGCGATTCCTTTTGCTTTTGCCATTAGTACATTATGGGGCGGAGATCGCACGCTTCCTGTTGCAAAATGGATGCGATCTTGGACATTACTCGCCTTCAGTTTTTTAACCATTGGTATTGCGTTGGGCAGTTGGTGGGCCTATTACGAGTTGGGATGGGGTGGTTGGTGGTTTTGGGATCCCGTGGAAAATGCTTCTTTTATGCCGTGGATAGTGGCCATTGCATTGATTCACACTTTAATGCTAAGCGACAAACGGCAGATATTTCAGGGTTGGACGTTGTTGTTGGCAATTGTGGTTTTTGCCTTAAGTTTATTGGGTACTTTTTTAGTACGTTCGGGTGTATTAACCTCTGTGCATGCTTTTGCGCATGATCCGAGGCGTGGCATATTTTTATTAGAATTTTTACTCGTGGTTGTAGGGACTGCATTAACGCTCTATAGTTTTAGGGCTAAAAATTTTACAGATAATACAAAAATTGATCTTATCTCTCGAGAAACCGCGATTGTCATCAGCACAATATTTTTAGTTGTTAGTAGCGCAGCCATCTTATTAGGCACTTTGTTTCCCTTGGTTTTCGATGCATTAACAAGCCAAAAATTGTCTGTGGGTTTCCCCTACTTTAATGCGGTTTTTATTCCCTTTATGATCCCGGTGCTACTTTTAATGCCTTTAGGGCCGATCAGTAAGTGGGGACATAATGTGCTTGGCCGACTTTTCAAAAAACTAACATGGACTATTATAATCACGCTATTTTTGGCTGTTGAATTACCCTTGTTTTTTGCAGAAACGGTACCACTTGGTGTTGTTATTGGGTTGGGATTAGGGCTTTGGATTATTTTAGGCACTTTAAAATGGGTATTTGATAAAATTCAAATGAAAGGCAGTGTATTGGCGTTATCCAAAGGGGCGTTGGGCATGTTTTTTGCGCACACAGGGATGGCGGTTTTGGTGATTGGGGTTACCCTGGTGTCTTATTATCAGATCGAACGCGAAGTTGCAATCACACTGCATCAATCGCTCGATATTGCAGAGTATAAAATTATTTTTCAAGATTTAAAGCAGATAGAAGGCGCAAATTATATTGGTTCCCAAGGGCATTTTTTAGTATTTAAACAGGGCAAAAAAGAAGCAGATCTTTTTCCAGAAAAGAGAATTTTTGTTGTACAAGGTTTACGGATGACCGAAACCGCGATTGATCCCGGTTTTTTTCGTGATATTTACATCTCTTTGGGCGAGCCACTCAAAGAGGGTGGTTGGTCTGTTCGCATTTACTACAAACCGTTTGTGCGATGGATTTGGTTAGGGGCGCTGATGATGGCTTTGGGTGGGTTTTTAAGCGCTTGGGGTCGGTGGTTAAAATAGAGATACTATGCGATTTTGAGAGAATGATCTATGGCACACGATATTTATTCATTTAGTGATCCGAGTCAACGTGAGTTGTTCACCAAGGTTATTCATGAATTGCGCTGTAGTGTTTGTCAAAATCAAAACCTGTCGGATTCGATGGCGCCATTGACTGTTGATCTGAGAAATGAAATTTACGAAAAAGTACAATCACACTATTCAGAATCAGAGATCATCGAATTTGTTACGCATCGTTATGGCACATTTGTGTTGTATAACCCCCCATTGCAATGGAATACCGCTTTTTTATGGTTTGGACCCGTGTTAATTTTAGCCATGGGACTTTTTCTTTTTGGCAAATATTTAAAAAAATAAGTTTACTGCCTTTTGACAGAATCGCTGCTTTGTGGATATAGTGTCTATAATTAAAGTCAAATTAATATTGTTAGTTAGGAGATATCTTTATGTTTACTCCACCAAATCCGGCAAAAATACAGCGAGAATTCTTTAGAAGTATGGGCACAGTACTGGCAGCCTGTGGTGTGGATGCGAGTGCTTGGACGGTAGAGGTTCAGAAGGCAAGGCTTTTTGAAGCTATCGTGGCACAACACAAATCGGATATTCAGCAAGAATGGGGTATAACGCTGGATGTTTGGACGCACGCCGCGGATCTTCAAAAATATGCTGCAGAACAGGGATACTTGGGTGATGCGAGCTATATGTCAGGGATAGAAGGACAACTGAGAACAAATGCTTTGCGGGGTCCTAAGCTTGTATTGAGTAACCCCGTTCAACCGGCTGTCAGGCCTCCTGTAGTAGAAGAACACTCTCCTGTAGAAGAACGCAAAGAAGCGGCAGAAGCGGCAGAAGTGGTGATACAACCACCAGCAGCAATGCCGCAAGTGCCCGTTGTTGAAAAACCTGCGGAGGAGCCAGTGGCACCAGATTATCAGAAGATCTTAGAACTGATGGAGGAGTATAGGGCTAACCAACTTGCTAAATTGGAGACAGGGCAAGAGACAGCAGAAGCAGTTGAGCGGCATTTAGCAGCATATTGGGAGATTGAAGAGAATGTCCGTCTGAAGGCGGCAGGGCAGAGCAGCAGCAGGCAAGCAGTTAAGGCGCGCCCATAGCCCTTTTTTATTAGCGCTTAATCTTCACCCAAATAGGTTGCAAAACACCAGATGTAGCCATCGGGATCTTGCAGCCGACACATGCGATCTTGCCAAAACATATCTTCTGGGGTACTCAAGGATTTAGCGCCTGTTTTGACGGCATGTGCATAAAAATCATCCACGTTTTCGCAGTACAAATATAAATTAATCGGGGATTCGATACCGCTTTCGTGGGGCGGTTTGGTTTTGCCGCCATAAGCGCCGCCTTTTCCAAACATAATTAAATGATCTTTGTATTTTAGCTCTGCGTGCCAACTGGTATTATCTTCGCCTGCGACCACTTGGATTTTTTCAAAACCAAAAGCTTTTTCATAAAAACTGACTGCCTTATCGACATCAGTGACAATCACGTAAGGTGATATCCAGGGGGCGTTTTCTGGGCGGCAAGATTTGGCGTTCATGGGCTTAACTCCCAATGCGGTGGTTAGAAGGATAGATTGTAAACCAGTTTCTTGTTAGAGTGAAGGGTTCTAGTGAGCTTGCATAAAAGAGGCTTTATTAAAATGGGCCTTTTATAAAACTAAATAAAGTGCTATTATTAAGGACTAATAAGGACTGAAAAAAGGAGTTAAAATTTATGCACCACATATTAGCTGATTATTCAACCAGTATAACAGATTTAAAGCGAAACCCAAATGCACTTTTAGCTGAAGCGCAAGGTATGCCGATTGCCATCTTAAATCACAATAAACCGGTTGCATATCTTGTTCCCGCTTATGCTTATGAAGCCATCATTGATATGTTAGAAGATAAGGAATTAATTGAGATTATCATGGCTCGCGAAAATGAAATGGATGAGGCAATAGAGGTAAATTTGGATGATCTATAGTTTAAAGTTTTTACCTGTTGCCTTTAAAGAATGGAAAAAATTGGGAGAAACCCTTAAAGAACAATTTAAAAAAAAACTTGAAGAAAGACTGAAAAATCCTCGTGTCCCTGTCTCACAGCTAAATGGATTGAAAGATCATTATAAGATTAAATTGAGAACATCGGGATATCGGTTAGTTTACAAAGTTTGCGATAAAGAAATTTGCGTTATTGTAGTAGCTGTTGGAAAAAGAGATAAAGGATCTGTTTATGCATTAGTAGCTAAAAGAAAATGATCTTCTATTTCTGGTTTACCACAGCCCTATTATTGATTTTAGCTTTTGGGTTCTTTTTGCCTTGGATACGTGCTTGGCGCTTCTCTCTCGGTTTAATTTGTCTATTCTCTGTCATCAGTTATGGCTTCTACAGTTACTGGGGCAGTAGTCGCGAGTTGCCCCATTATTATTCTACAGAAGAGGTGGACTATCGCCAGAAGCAGGCAGATTTTCAGGTGTTATTAGCAGAATTTCGAAAGGCAGAATTTCGGCTGCGGTTAAGATTAGAACAAGATCCCAAAGACATTGATGCAGCATGGCGGTTGTTAGATTTACTGGCTATTAAGGCACTACAGGATGGGAATCGTAAATTGGCGATCGCGTATTGGGAAAGCGCTTTAGATAGAGTGCCACAGCATTTAAAGTTGCAATTTAAAGAAAAAATATTAACATTAACCCCCTAGTACTCTACCTTATCGTGGGGATTGCTTCTTGGTAGTCAATGGTTTTATCGTTGGGGAGGATGCTTTTTTGAGTTGAGTAGCTTGAAAAAAGGGGGCTATTGTGGTACTTTGCCGTACAGCATCGATCTTCGGATCAATCTTTTTCGTCATTCGTTCTTGATTCAGCTGATTAATCATTTGCCTTAAAGGGTTTTTAGATGGTAACTTTTCAGTATCCTTTGTAAGATCAGCCAAAATGCCATCAAGTGCCTTATCTTTTTTTTCAATACTACGAGCAACTTCTTTTAGCTCCCCCAATTGATTTTGATACCCCTTGAGTTTGTTATCGCTATTTTTATTTGGTAATTTGAGTTGTGTTTCAATTGCTGTCACTAAAGTATCAATGATAATTGGAAAGTGCTCTTCGCGGACTTTTTTTGCAGCCGTCATTTTTAGCCCATCTGTGTATAATGCTATATCCCCTTGTATTTGTTTTTTGAGTTCTTTCGCCAGTGTCATTACCGATTTGTTAGGCTGTTCAGGATCTGGCTGTATCGTAAACATGGCATTGATATTTGCTATTAATTTGGGGTTATCTTCGCATAATCTTTCAGCTAAGGCCTTATTTACATTCAAATATTCTTTCAAGTATGGGTTATCTTGAAAATCTGGTGAATACAGGTTTGGTATAGTTCCTATATAACTTTCTAAAAATGTTTCTGCAGCATCAATCGCGCTTGGATACCCTTTTTTTATTCCTTCATGCAAAATCTGTATAGCATCCGCTTCTGTTATACCACATGTTTGTGCTATTGCAGAAAATTGTGCGGGGTCTTGTTCCTGAAGACGTAAATTAATAAAACGCTTAGCAAGTTGTATACTACAAGCTAAATCTCCTGCCTGATGTCCCGCTATGTAGTGCGACATATGTTCTTCCACATCAACTGTTAATGTTACAATCACATTATAAGCTGGCGTGAAGTTTTCTTGCGTTAGGCTTGTCATGCGAGCGAGTAGAGCATTATTTGCTTGCTCTCTCTCTGCGTCGCTCCTGGTTTCGCCGAAGCTCAAACGATCACCTGCTGCAAAGGCCGCTGTCACCTTAAAATGACCTCGCAAATATTCTTTTAATGCTCTTTCAGGATCAGAGGGATCGTCATATCCTTGAAAACAATGTGAAATCTCTGCCTCTAACATGGTCAATGTAGATACCATCTCTGACCTTAACTTTGGCGACTCTGGCGTCTCTGCATGCTCCTCCTTTAACAATTCATACGCTGTAATTTTTTCGAAATATATTTTGGCATTATTCAAACTGAGTGGAAAAGTCGCAATAAAAGCTTGTAGCTGTCCATTTTGCCTAGATTCCACCTTGTCATACAAATCCTTTGCCAGAGAAAGGAATTCAAGTTCTGCAGGTGTATATACCCTTGTTTGTTGTGTAGGTACCATGATACATTTCCTCTATTACCTTACGTTTTAAAGATTAGAGTAATCAATAAAGGAAAAGTTCCATACCAATTAAAATGGAGTCAAGAAAAATCTTAAAAATCTAATTAAAAGGGAGGGGGTGAGTGCTGAGCTATCTCCCAAGTTTTTGGGAATACGCTTTAAGCGCGTCTAATAATCCTTTATTATCTTCGGATTTAATAATAAATTCATTCATGCCAGCGTTTTTACAAATTTCAATATCTCTGGGATCATCGCTGGCTGTTAATGCAATAATGGGCACATCTTTACACGCGTCGGGCAGCGCACGTATCAGCTTGGCTGCTTCGTGGCCGTTCATAAAGGGCATATAGAGATCTGTTACAACCACATCGAAAGGTTCTGCTTGTAGTTTTTCAATGGCCTCTTGACCCGTTGCGATAGGGATAACTTCATATCCTTCTCTGCCAAGCACCATTGACATAGCAGTTCTAGTGGTTCTGCTGTTGTCAATAAACAGAATTTTTAAAGCCCTGGAAGACATATTTTGCGTTGTATCACTCATAATTTTATTTTAGCCTATTTTAGAGGTTTTTGAAGCAGGGATTTACCACAGACCTAAGATTTTCCACCATGCAGCGCCAGCGATCATCCAGATACTCAGGTTACTAATGCTTAAAATGCCGCCTACGCGCCACCAATCTTTTAGTTTGATGTAATCAGCACCATAATAGACGGGCCCGGTGCCTGTGCCGTAGTGTGTAATACCCGCGCAAAGACTCGACAGAAAAGCGAGTATCAAGACAACAATGATAGGAGGAGCGCCTGTTGCAATGGCAACGACCGCGAACGCGCTGTACATTGCACTGATATGCGCCGTAATGCTTGCAAAAGCATAGTGTGTATAAAAATAGATAAGGCTAATCATGCCAAGGGCAGGGATCCAATGAAAACCGTTGATCCACTCCTGCATGTGCTCGCCAAACCACGTAATCATGCCAAACTCTGATAAGTAACTCGACATCATTAACAGGGTTGCAAGCCACATAAACGTATGCCACGCATTCTGTTCTTTGAGGATATCGTCCCAGGTGAGTACATTGGTTGATAGCAAAATGGCCAGTCCGACAAAAGCAGACACGGTGGGATCAATACCAAAAGAAGGGCCTGCTGCCCAGAGTGTTAGCAGTAAACCAAAGGTACTGAGCATTACCCATTCGGCTTTTGCTAAGGGACCCATTTCTGCGAGTTTCTGTTTTGCGAATTCTGGCGCTTTTGGGGTTTGTTGAATTTCGGCGGGGTATAAGAGACGTAGCACCCAAGGGAGCAAAGCAAGGCTGATAACGCCTGGAACAAGTGCAGCCAATGCCCAAGTAGTCCAACTAATTTCAACACCAAACTTAGAGGCAAGGCTGACAATCAAGGGGTTTCCGGACGAGGCCGTTAGAAACATGGCGCTGGTAATAATGTTTGTTTGGTAGGCGAGCTTCATTAAATAAGCGCCGATTTTTCGTTCGGTTCCTTGTTGAGGGGTGCTTTCATATTCTTCAGAAAGCGCTCTTACAATGGGGTAGACAATACCTGCTCCGCGCGCTGTGTTACTGGGAGTGAAGGGGGCGAGGAGAAATTCGGTGCTGATAATGCCGTAGGCGAGCCCTAATGTACTTTTACCCATATGTTGCACAAAATAATAGGCAATGCGTGCGCCCAGCCCTGTTTTAATAAAACCTCTGGCTAATAGAAAAGCCAAAAGAATCAGCCAGATGATATGAGAGCTGAAGGCGGACAAAGATTGTTTAATGGTTAAGGTTTCTGTAATACCACAGATGGCTAAGGCCAAGACGGCCAATGCGCCCATGGGGAGTACATTGAGAATAATACTGATGATTGTGGTTAAGAAAATAGCAAATAAATGCCAGGCTTGTAGAGTGAGCCCCTCTGGAACAGGGATATACCATAGCGTTATTAATAAACCGGCCATCCAGCACAAGGGCTGGACTTTAGATATGGTTAGATAACTAAGTTTATTGAATGAAGTACTACTACGGGCAGCGTTACTGCGATCCACTACGCCTCTTCTCCTCAGGGGATATATTGATTTGGCATTTTCTCAGATCTCTGTCTGTCTGTCTATTCCCCCATGGCAAGTCGCACAATTCTACGGTATCCTATAGCCCAAGTATTCTTGAAAGTAGGCCTGATTATCATGCGGTTGGACAAAATTAAACTGGCGGGTTTCAAATCGTTTGTCGATCCGACAGTTTTAGAATTGCGTAGCCCTTTGGTTGCGGTAGTTGGACCCAATGGTTGTGGGAAATCCAACATTATTGACGCCATTCGTTGGGTGATGGGCGAGAGTTCCGCGAAAAATTTGCGCGGTGAGTCCATGAGTGACGTGATATTTAACGGCTCTGCGACGCGTAAACCCGTTGGGCAGGCCACCATCGAGCTTGTTTTTGACAATTCAGATGGTAGTCTTGGGGGCGAATACGCGCGATTTGGCGAAATTTCAATCAAACGGCAGGGCACGCGTGATGGGCAATCCGCTTACTTTTTGAATGGAACCCGCTGTAGACGCAAAGATATTACGGATGTCTTTTTGGGAACGGGGCTTGGACCTCGAAGCTATGCCATTATAGAGCAGGGGATGATATCTCGGGTGATTGAGGCGCGTCCTGAAGAGCTCAGAGCGTTTTTTGAAGAAGCGGCGGGTATTTCTCTTTATCGTAAGCGTCGTCACGAAACCGAAATCAGAATGCGGCATACGCGAGAAAATTTAGAAAGATTAAGTGACTTACGCCAAGAACTTGAAAAACAATTAGAACGTTTAAAACGGCAATCAGAATCTGCTGTGCGTTATAAAGAATATAAAATTGAACATGATCGACTCGAAGCAGAATTAGCGGCCTTACGGTGGCAAGTTTACAATCTGAAATTACAAGAACACGCGACTGAAATCCGAAATCTTTCGATTGGGTTAGAAGAAAAATTGGCGATGCGTGCAAGCCTTGATTTAGCGGTTGAAAAACAACGCCTTCTCCATACTGAAAAAATGGATAGCTGGAAAATTGAGCAGGCAGAATACTATGATTTAGGCACACAAATTGCACGTGTTGAGCAAGCTTTGCAATATCATCGTGAACGCGAAACTGCACTCGAAAGTGATTTTTCACAAACAGAACAAAACTATCAACAAACACAAGAACAACAAAGAGTGGATGAAGATCGTTTGGCTACCTTAAAAGCAGCGTTTGCGACCTTAGAACCGGAGTTGATCTCTGCTCAGGATTTCTTGGAAAAGTCGACCAGTGTACAAATCGAAGCAGATGAAGCCATGCGAAATTGGAATCAAAGCTTTGAAGCCTTTCAACAAGCAGCAGAAAACCCACAACGCACCGCAGAAGTCGAAAAAGCACGTATCGAACAATTAGAAAGGCAAAGTCGTGATGCAAAAGCGCAACTTGATCGTCTACAGCGCGAGTATGCGGATATTGATGTGACGCGTTTGGAACAGAGTATAGCGGCGTTGGAAGAAGAGCGATTAGAGAAAACATCGACAACAAATAACGCAAACACCTTGAGTGTTATTTCTGCTGCCTTAATCGAAGCGCGAGATCTTCTGGCCAGCAAAAATCAACGATTAGATGCTTTGCGGGGTCAGCTGCAGACCTGTTTAGGGCGTTTGGCGTCTTTGGAAGCTTTGCAACAAGCAGCGCTTGGGAAAACCAATGATGTTGTGCAAGGCTGGCTGAAATCCCATGACTTACTAGAAGCCGAGCGTTTAGGCCAAGTACTATTGGTAGAACCGGGTTATGAACGGGCGGTAGAAACGGTGTTAGGATCAGCGCTGGAAGCACTGTGTGTTCCGGGCATTCCGGCTATTGCAGCATTTGTTGCTGAGCTTCAATCGGGCAATTTAGCGTTTATTGAGGCAGACATTGGGGCGGTAGGGGCGGATCTCGGTGTTCGCCCTTTGTCCCCTACACCCGACACCCTTGCCAGCAAGGTAAAAACAGACTATTCCCTGGATGCTTTGTTCGCAGGGATCTATGTGACGGACGAATTATCAGATGCTTTAAATAAACAGAAAAGCTTAAAAGCGGGCGAATCCGTTGTGACACGAGAAGGAATTTGGTTAGGTTCCAATTGGTTAAAAGTGTTTCGCGGTAATGATGGTCATTCAGGTGTTTTGGCACGCGAAGCCGAATTAAAAGCGTTGGCAGCGTTAACCGAAATGCATCGTTCTGAAATTGCTGATATTGAAGTGGCACTTGCGGCGTCTCGAGAAGAAATAGACAATTTAGAACAAAAGCGCGAAGAATGTCATCAGGCACAGCAGGCAGAAGCCAGAATATTAAATGAATTGACTGCTAAAATAAGCACAGATCGTGCGCGTTTAGAGCATCAAAGAACTCGAATGGCACGTTTATTAAGCGAAAGCGCAGATCAAAGGCAAAAACTGGATTTGGCAGAAGAAGAAACAGCACTATCGCGGATGCATTTGCAAACGGCATTGGATGCGATGGAAGGGTTTACTAAAAAACGTGTTTTGTTGCAGGCGGAGCGCGATAATTTACGCGATGTCGTTCGAAGCGCCAATCAAAATGCCAGTGAGGCCAAAGAAAAAGCACATGCGCTTGCTTTAAAAGAACAAACGGTGGTGACACAAATAAAGGCCATTGCAGAAGGCTTACAGCGTTTAGAGCAACAGCAACGGGTGATAGAAGAACGAAAAATGACTTTGCAAACACAATTGCAAGCATTAAATGAGCCAAAAATGTTGGATCGCATGCGTTTAGACGAATTATTGGAAAAACACGTTGTTGCAGAAGACTTGGTGAATCAGTCGCGTACCGCGTTAGATGCACTCGAAGAGGAAGGCCGGTCGCTTGAGAAACAAAGAAATGTATTAGAAACAGAAACCCAAAGATTTCGATCTGAATTAGAACAGGTGAAAATGGATTGGCAAGCGATTGAAGTACGTTGCCAAACGATCCAAGAGCAGTTTGGTGCAGCGGCCAATATCGCAGAAGTGTTACAAACGGTTCCACCGGAGGCAACAGAACCCGTTTGGGCAGAATCCTTAGAGCAAGTCACTAAACGCATCGAGCGTTTAGGCGCGATTAATATGGCTGCGATAGAAGAATATCAAAGCGAATCGGAACGTAAACTGTATTTGGATTCGCAAAATAAGGATCTCACCGAAGCTTTAGAAACGCTAGAAGATGCTATTCGTAAAATCGATAAAGAGACGCGTGAGCGCTTTAAAGAAACATTCGATAAGGTGAATACACAGTTTAAAACCTTATTTCCAGTTTTATTTGGGGGCGGTCAAGCCAATCTGGAATTAATGGGTGAAGATATATTGGAAGCGGGTGTAACGGTTATGGCAAGGCCGCCTGGTAAACGGAATAGTTCTATTCACTTATTGTCGGGTGGCGAAAAAGCGCTAACAGCTGTCGCATTGGTTTTTGCGATATTTCAATTAAATCCCGCGCCTTTTTGCTTATTGGATGAGGTTGATGCGCCGTTGGATGATGCCAATGTCGGACGATTCTGCGATTTAGTGAAGAAATTATCCGAAACGGTACAATTTATATTTGTAACACATAACAAATTGGCAATGGAAATTGCGCATCATTTAGTTGGTGTTACAATGAAAGAGCCGGGTGTTTCTCGATTAGTCTCTGTAGACGTTGAAGAAGCAGTGGCACTAGTGGGTTAAGTAGGGGTCGACCTCTGTGTCGACCCTAGTAGGAGCATTAAAATGGAAATGGCTTTAAGATTCATATTGTTATTTTTAGGTGCTGTCATTGTTGTGGGTATCGTATGGGATTCTAGAAGAGGGAGGTTAAAAAAGCGTTCGGGAGAAGCCGTCGTTATTGAACCTGCCAATAAAAATGCTGATTCTGAGCCTTTTTTTGATGATGTGCGGTTAATTGTCAAGGAGCCAAGGGTCGACACAGAGGTCGACCCCTACAAAGTCCAGTATCCAGAAGAAATCATTACCCTAAATATTATGGCTCGAAAGCCCGCTATTTTTACAGGTAAAAAACTGAAAAATGCATTTGCCGATGCACACTTATTTTATGGCGATAGACAGATTTTCCATCGATTTGATAATATGGATGGTACAGGTGCGCAATTATTTAGTGTTGTTTCATCTGTAGAACCGGGTTTTTTCGATCTGTCTACAATGGACACACTGGAAACCCCGGGCATTACTTTATTTTTTCTAACAAGCACGCCCAATCATTCTGTCTATGCTTTTGAATTGATGTTAAGAACAGCAAAACAACTTGCCATACGTTTAGACGGTGAATTAAAAGACGATAGGCATCGAGCACTGACTTCACAAATTATTGAAAGTTATCGTGCATGTATTCGTATGCAGCCGGAAGAACTGCAAACAATGGCAACGTCTTAATGGACGCCGCTTACCAATTTTAAAATGGCATTTTGATCGTTTAGCATACGCATTGCATGATGCGCATTTTTATAATGCAGTGCTTGAATAGCGATCCCTTTATCGACCGCCAATTTTAGACCGTCTTTTGCCCAAGATTCATTTGCACAGATTTATTGTTGCCTATGCACGCTTCTACAGCTTTTCAGGTATCTGAAAAGCTATACAAATTAATTTGAACTGGCGTTATTTATATGAGATTATAGGAACGAAGTTAGTATCTTGATTCAAAACTAATTGAAACAATTTAAAAAAGGTGTATATAAGCGATGAAAAAATATTTCTTAGTGATGTTAATGGTCTTCTCTGTTTGTGTCGTTGCTGATCCCGCAAGTGCCAGGGGTAGAGTGCATGTTGTTTTAAGCCATAATAGCTATGAAAACGTGATGGTTGAAGATTATCCACAATATTATGGGGGCCATAGGATGCATAGGCAGTCTCGACATCGCTGTCATCATTGCCATTACCGTCCTCGTCCGCATCATCGTATTCGTTATTATCATGCCCCGGATTATTATTATGCGCCTGATTATTATTACGTTCCTCAGCAAGAAATCGTTGTGTATCAACAGATCCACCATTGGGGTTGGTGAGAAAAGCGTTTAAACAAGGCTATTATTCTTAGAGAAGATTGAAAAAATCATGCTCGAAACCGTATCTAGAGACATTTTGCGTTTTATTGGTGCTGCAGATTCAGCTGCAGCATTGTCATTGTTGCAAACACATAAAGCATCGTTTTTAGAGCCTGTTGAGGGTGCTTTGAAGCACGCTGAACTCCTTTATTGCGCTATAAAGTATGACAATCAAGCTGTGGTTAGATTTTTATTGGAACTGCCGGTTATTTCCGATATCAGTTTTTTTAGGTTCTGTGGGCATACGCCTTTAAGTTATGCCATAGAAGAGCGCCATGATGCATTGTTGCCCATATTACTCGCCAAGACGGATAAGAATTTTGCCTTACACATGGCTGTTAAGCTCAATTTTCTGAAAACAAAAACGCTTTTGTTAGAGCAATGTACCTTTAAGGCAAAATTACTACATTTTCTTGAATTATAAAAGGGGTCAGATCTGGAATTTGGACAAACGCATTTTTTTTACTGACGAATATAATTATAAGATTAACTCTAAATTCCAGATCTGACCCCTTAAAGACGTTAGTTAAATAGCAAAAGATATTAGAGGCAAGCGCTGCTATACTGATTTTATAGCAAAGCAAGGAGCACTTTAATATGTCTTTAGTTTCTATCGTTATTGTATTAGTTATCGTTGGGTTTATGTTATGGCTGATTAATACGTATATCCCCATGGCGGCACCTATCAAGACTATCTTAAATTTAGTCGTCGTGATAGCCGTTGTTGTATGGCTTTTATCTGCATTCGGTATCATTAGTGGTATTGGTACCCTAAGGCTGAAGTGAAGGCATTGCTGCTCTTTGGTTATTATTTCTGATTGTGGCTATAGCTTTTCAGATAATTATTTTGGTGAGCGGATGCATGTTTGAGCGAAGCGAGTTCAGCAGCGAATCAAAACAATTATCTGAAAAGCTATATATTTAAATAGTTACTGAATCAAAATAGTGAAGGGTGATTGCTTATGTCGTTTGAAGACAGTCGAGGCGAGGTTATTGAGCGGTTAGTAGATTACGTTGCCCGTCAATTACCGCATGATGAGGCGCCGCTGGTCAAAAATTTCATTCGAC
>Ga0206978_1153_pt1 | contig 14767 bp, 19 predicted proteins | sample Alteio_BWMinCont_21_FD_153477 | JGI IMG/M metagenome (GOLD analysis project Ga0206978, IMG submission 153477) | Enriched cells from forest soil in Barre Woods Harvard Forest LTER site, Petersham, Massachusetts, United States -... | ecosystem: Environmental > Terrestrial > Soil > Temperate forest >...
TTTTTCCCGAATGAGGATCCTATCGGCAAACGGTTTACGTTTGGCCATCCGTCAGTGAAAAACGCGCCAAAGTGGTGCACGATCGTCGGCGTTGTTGGCGACACGAAGTTATACGGACTGGCCAATCCAGCGCGCCTCGAAGTGTATGTGCCGCTTCGGCAGGACCCTGCGAGCGAGATGACTTTGCTTGTGAAATCGGGAGCCGATCCCGCGGCGCTGACTTCGGCGATTCGGGAGGCAGTGCAGTCGATTGATAAGGACCAGCCCCTCTTTGCCATCTCGACGATGAAAGAACTAGTGAGCAACTCGGTCGCGACGCGTCGCATGACTCTGGTGCTGCTCGGCCTCTTTAGCGGGCTCGCGCTGGTGCTCGGAGCCATCGGAATCTACGGCGTAATCTCCTACTCAGTGGCGCAGCGGACTCACGAGATTGGCATTCGCATGGCGCTCGGCGCGCCGCGGCGCGACGTCTTTCGGCTAGTCGTCGGCCAAGGCCTGAAACTCGCGGGCATCGGGATTGCCATCGGCGTTGTTGCGGCGTTCGGGCTTGCGCGCCTCATGTACAGCCTGCTCTATGGAATTAGCGTCACCGATTTCGAAACGTTTGCGGGTGTATCTATTTTGCTCGCGCTCGTCGCGTTCGTCGCCTGTTACATTCCCGCACGCCGCGCTATGCGCGTCGATCCCATCATCGCTCTGAGATACGAATAATTCTCTGCGCGAGTAACTGCCGCGTCCATTACGGCTAAGCTCGCCAAGGTATCTTCGCGCGATCGTATCCGAGCTGGATCGGTGTTAAGGAATATTGCTCGCCACAAACTCCCAGTTCTTCGTTTCCGAAAACATTTCACCGCTTCCCGAAACAAATGCACCGTGCGCGTAGCCGTCTCCTTGCAGCTCGTACATCAGCCAAGCCGTGGGATAGCCGAGATATCCATAAACGCCATTCACACAGGGGAAAGCTGCATGCGTGCAGTCCGGCTGTCCGGTAACGTCATTGTGATTCGGCCCGATCAGCGTTCCTTTCACTTTGCCGACCCCGGCAGGCACAGCGTTGTAGTAAGCGGCGATCGATTGCTCACCCAGAGTGCCGCTCGGCTGTGTCGGCGGCGAGATCAGCGTGTCGGCCGAGCCGTCGACGAAGAATACAGAGCCGGAAGTCAGATTTTTTGAATCGGCGCAGGTGGGCAAGTTCAGGATGCACCACGCCTGCGCCGGCAGTTCGATGGGAATAACTGTCTTGATCAAGCCGCCGGACTTGTTCGATGCATTGATGACGCCGCCGGCGCCTTGCGAATGGCCCACTGCGCCGACCTGACTCACATTGAGCTTGTGGTAGAAGATGCTCGCGGAATTTCCATTCTGGCCAATCATGAAGTTGGCCGCGTCAAGAATTGTCTGTCCCGCTCCCGTGTTCTTGTCTTCGGTTGCCACAATAACGAAGCCCCACGAAGCGAAATGCCTGAGCAGGTAATCAACTGCGGCCGCGGAGCCATTTGTACCGTTCCCCCAGGTGATGATCGGGTGCATGAAACCGCCCGCGCCAAGATTCGTCGGATAGTACACATCAAAACTGTTGCCCAGAGAATCGCAGCACCCGAAGCCGGGTTTCACCGTCACGCCCCACGAACCCGTGGCGTAATACTTCAACTCGATGGTCCCGGTCGGATAGTTGGGCGGATTGCAGGAGCCAAGCGCCAGACCAATCGCGACTATGGCGACTGCCGATAGAAATCGTTGAGAGGTATTTTTCATTTTCCTTCCTGAGGAAGCGAGGTTTGAGACGCTCGCGTTCGCGCTACATTTCGAAGGTGCGTTCGCGCACTTTGCCATGTAGTGCATTTCCCCGGGATTTCGTTACAGATAGCCTCCTGGTTTGGCTGCGGTGGGTAATCTTTTCTGCGGCGTTGCGCCGAACGTGAATGGTCCTCAAATCTGCCTTATGGCAGTTCCTGCCGATTTGGAAAGTTCGAGATGATTCTCACGCGATTTACCTTGCTGTTTTAAACGGCACAGTCTTGTCCTCAACTCGCTGCTACCGTATGAGATCGTGGTGTGCTTTCCCACGGAATTAGCCTGAGCGAGGAACTTGATGACGACAACAGCTGCGAGATTACAAAGCGAGTATCGCAAGTTGCGCGATGAACTGCTTGAGGCAGAGATTGCCCTTAAGGATCAACGGGAGAGTGTTGCGGCTCTCCGAAGGCAACTCCCCATGGGGCCCGCGACTGCGACCGACTACATTTTTCGCGAGGGACCCGCTGATGTCCTCGATGAATCCCCTGGCCAGTTCAAGGATGTTCGTCTGTCTGATTTATTTGCGCCGGGCAAGAATCGGCTCATCGTGGTTCACATGATGTGGGGGGCGACCGACATGTCCGCTTGTCCGATGTGTACGATGTGGGCCGATGGATACAATGCGATCGCTCCTCATATCATCCAGAAAGCAAATTTTGTATTGGTGGCCAAAGTCGAGATCGGAGAACTCCGGGAATGGGCGCGTCGGCGAGGATGGGACAAAATCCGCTTGTTGTCGAGCGGCCAGACTAGTTTCAACGCGGATTACCACGTTGAGGGGTACGCAGGACAACATCCTGGCGTCAGCGTGTTCAGCCGCGAGCCTGACGGCAAAATCCATCATTTCTATACCAGTGAAGCCTCGCTTCACCCCGGCCCAGACGGCAACCCAAACCATAGAGGCATTGACCTCTTTACGCCGGTCTGGAATCTCTTCGACCTCTTGCCCGAAGGGCGCGAGAATTGGTCGCCCAAGCTCTTCTATTGATTATCAGTTGTCTGTACAGTTCCTGCGTGTGCGCGAGTTCAATCGGAGAATCCAGGCAGGCTCCGCTAAGCGCGCTATCAAATGAAACGGCCGCGGGCGCATTGTCCCTAAGTGAACAGACATTTCTTCTCAAGACGCGCAAGTTAGGTCTGCAGGAAACTCCATTGCACTTGGGCTTGGGCGTTGTGCGCGAATATAGAGAGGGCTCAGTTTTGCGCGCCGCTATGAGGAGATGAAATCATGTTGGGATTTATCGCGGCAGTTCTGATCATTTGCTGGTTGCTTGGTCTTTTCGCATTTCACGTGTCCACAGGTTTATTTCACATTTTGCTCGTTGTCGGCATCATTCTTCTGGTTTTGCATTTCGTATCCGGGAGAAGGGTCAGCGTATAACAGCGGGTATTGCACTCCGGATTCGCGATCAGGAATCGTGTGTTCGTTGCTCGACCACTTCTTCGCCGATTCTGAGAAGTCACTCCATTTCTAACTCAACTTAGGGATGCGAAAAAACCATAGGAGCTTGATATGAGCACATTAACATTGATTATTATTATTGGTGTGGTTCTCATCGGGATTGTGGGCATCGCTTCGGCCATGTTTCTCAGGAAGAGTAAGACCGAAAGACTGCAAACTCGATTCGGCCCGGAATACACACGCGCTGTCGAGGAAAGCGGAGGCCGGCGCAAGGCGGAAGCCGGTCTCGAACAGCGAGAAAAACGCGTAGAGGGATTTGCTATTCGGCCGCTCTCGGCAAGCGACCGGGAGCGCTACCTGGCGTCGTGGCGCACGGTTCAAGCCGAGTTCGTTGACGACCCGAAAAAATCAGTCACGCAGGCCGACCAACTCCTCGGCGACGTAATGTCCACCCGCGGCTATTCCGTAAGTGATTTTGAACAGCGCTCGGCGGATATTTCCGTGGACCACCCACTCGTAGTGGAAAATTACCGGGCCGCGCATGAAATCGCTGTCCGCCACGCAAGTGGCCAGGCCACAACGGAAGACTTGCGCCAAGCAATGATTCATTACCGGACGTTATTTGATGAGCTGATGGGTGAGCCGGAGATGGCGCGCGCGAAAGCTGCGGCGTCCTAAATCTCGAATTAGAAGCGAAAAGGCATCTTAGGTCTTCGGGAATGATCAAGACATAGAGGAGGCAATCCAGTGGACGAAGCAAAAAAGTTTAGAGAAGAAGATACGGATGTGGGGTTGACGACGGCGACTCTGGCAGGTGCGGGGGCGCGTCAGGAGGTGCGAGCGGTGGCTGCTCCAAGCGTCAAAGTTGGCGGCGGCTCATCTGCCAGTGCCGCAACCGCTGTGGCTTTAGACAAGCAGGTTGTTCCGCTCTTTTCGGCTGAAGAAGCGAAAGATTTTCGCGGCCGGTGGGATGCGATCCAAGTGAGTTTTGTTGACGAGCCGCGGCAGGTAGTGGAGCAGGCAGATAGTCTTGTCGCGGTGGCGATGAAGCGTCTTGCCGAAATGTTCGCAGCAGAACGAGCGAGACTCGAGGGCCAATGGGATCGCGGCGATAACGTCTCTACCGAGGATCTCCGCCTGGCACTGCAACGCTATAGGTCGTTCTTCGGCCGTATTCTCTCGGTGTAGCGGCGCCGTCAACCTAGATTCGCCCGCGAAGCAAATTTGCTAGCTGGCTCGGGAACGGCGGCGATCAACCAAGTAGGCGAGCACAGTGAAAATCGCAAAGTAGAAAATGGCGTTGACACCGATGGCGATGCGCAGAAACCAGCCGAAGGTCCAGGCGAGCGATTCGTGGGCGGCGGGCATCACGAGTTCCGCAATCTTCAGCCCTGGCGAAGAAAGAGAAACTAGCCACACGGGAAGTGTGGACTCTCTTGTGATCGCCCAGGCCAGCGCGAGGAACCCTGCCATCAAGCCAACTATGGCGGGCAAAATCCAGCGGAAGAAGAGACTCTGCTGCATTCGCAGGGATTCTATCAAAACGCATGCCGTATGGGGCCTGCCTAACCCCGTTCATCGCCAAGCCTTCCGGGTTTTCATGCCCCGCATGAAACGATTTCACTCCGTTGCGCACTATGCAGGTAGTTAGGCCAATCCCAATTCAAATGCCCCCGTTCTAACCAATGGGGGCACCGTAGTCCAGGTGCCAGTCGTGGGGGTAATTGGTCGGGAGACGCGTGGGGGAACACTTCAGGGAGAGTTGTGTTCCCCGCGTGTTGCGTCTCGGTCGATGAAGTCTCTTCTGACGAAGTTCCCCAGTCCTTTGGCGCGGCAGTGTCAGGCCGGCTCTTTAGTCCCGCCAGCTGAGGTTTCGCTGGTCGGCTCTCCAAACCCGCCGCAGCGCGAGCGCCAACTCTGGCGGAACTTTTCGCGCTCCTCGGGCGTCATCTTCTCCCAACGTTCATCCATTCGTTGACGCATGCGCTCACCCATTCGGCCTCGCATATTGGAGCGAGGGCCATGATGACCACCCCATCCACCGAACAGAATCCGGCAGAGAGCCAGCAGCCCGACAGCCTGCCAGAAGGTAATTTGGCGCCACCCGAAGAGAATCGGCGCTAGCCAGTTCCAGAGGTGCATGACCAGTTCGCCGCCAATCCAGATGAAAAGCGGGATCGCCAGTATTGCCAGCGGGGCCAGAAAGATCCATTTCTTTTTGCTCATGTTGTGCTCCTGATTTGCTCGCATCATTTCTTTACGTCATTTCTTCACAAACTCGTCGTAAATGATTTGCAACCGTTCGCGCAGATGAAGCACCGCATAACGTTTGCGCGACAGCAGGGTGTTCACGCTGACCCCGCTTTCCATCGACAACTCTTTGAAGCTGCGCCCCGCCAGTTCGTGAGCGACGAAAACTTCTCGCTGCTCGCGTGGCAGTTCGCCGAGCGCAAATTCCAATTCATCCAGAAGCACGTTGCGGAAGTAGACCGCTTCCGGCCCGGCATCGGGCGATGGCAACAAATCTTCGATCTGCAGCAACTCGCCGGTTTCGTCCTCGACCGCTGTGTCGCTGAAGGCCACCGGCTTCTTCCTGCGGAAAAGGTCCGTGATGCGATTGCGCGCGACGCGAAAAAGCCACCCGGTCACGTGGTTGATCGGCATCAGCAGGCGATTGGCTTCCACCAGTTCATAAAACACTTCCTGCACAATGTCCTCGGCGTCAGAGGGATCGGGCACACGACTGCGGATGAAGTTGCGCAGCCGCCCGCGTTGTTCCGCGACGACTTCGGAGATTTGACGGTCTTGCTCGGTCATCGAGATGACGCTCACGGCTTGTCCATCCACTGCTGTAGACGAACGGGGGCCGCGGATATTGTAGGGGAATGGTGAGTAGGGAATGGTGGGTAGTGGGTAGTGAGTAGCGGCGGAGAGGCGAATACCTCTTCGCAATGCTCCTTCTCTGGACCGCGCCCCTTCGTTCCCCAGGAGCAAGCGGGATGGACTCGCTTGCCCGCGTTCCTACCGAAAAATCGCAACTCCCTACCCCACCCCCGGTGTTTTTTGTAAGAGTGGCAAACAAAGGGCTTATCCTTGACGTGGCTCGTAAGAGTGGCAGGGAAAGGAGTTACGGCGAGGAGGTTGACAGTCGACAGTTCAAAGTTGAAGGAGGAAAAATCAGATCCCTCACCATTTCGGGATGATATGCGGGAGGGGCGTAGCCAAATGCCGAAGCGCTGAAGGCACAGAGCTGGCGCCGAGACGACGAAGTCGTCGCAAGGGGACAGCGCCTTACGTTCACAAGACGTGGTAGCATGATAGTTACCGATTGTCAATATCTTTGTGCCATGTACTGCATTGTCATTCGAACGGCGGGGGTGGATTCGAATGGGACTGCGGGAAGTTGCGAGGTTTGAGAGAGTTGGGCGGGGGTTAATGGGTCTGATACGGCTGTGGAAAGATGTGGAAAAGCCAAAACAGCCAGCTTTGCGGAGCTAAGCTCCAAAGGGATCGCTGCAAAGCAGAGGAAACGGCCCCATTCTGAGAGGGAGATATTTGCAAATCCGCGGTGAATCATCTAGACTATTAATCTAGGTTAATCACCTAGGTTGTTCGTTGGAGGCACGGCGATGCGGACTGTCGGCATATTTGAGGCGAAGCAGAAGCTATCGGAATTGGTGGAGCGGGCGTCACGCGGGGAACGGATCCGGATTACGCGGCGGGGTAAGCTTGCGGCGGAGATTGTGCCGGCGCGGGAAGACCAAGTGGACATTGCGGAGCTTTTCGCTTCGATGGAAAGAATTCGAAAGCGTGCTAAGCCCCTTCCGCGCGGCGTGACCATTAAAGATCTGATTGAAGAAGGACGGATGTGAACCGTTTCGTCCTCGATGCGTCGGTGGCGGTAGCGTGGGTAACGGGTGCGAGGGTTGATCCGTATGCAGCTGCGGTTCAGTCGCATGTGGCAAGCGGATGGCGCGCGATCGTTCCCCCCTTGTGGCAGCTGGAAGTTGCCAATGGCTTGCTGATGAACGAGCGTCGAAAGACTCTAACATCAGCAGAAGCTGATCGAGGCCTTCTCGATTTGGAGACATTCCTAGCTTCACTTGCGGATCTCGATCCAACGCCGGCAGCGATGCGCGAACTGGCGAACGTCGCGCGTGCGTATCAATTGACGGTCTATGACTCCGCATACTTGGAACTGGCCAAGCGCGAGAGCCTGCCAATAGCGACGCTGGATAAGGGATTGCGGGCGGCAGCGGTTAAGGCTGGCGTGGCGTTGCTGAAGTGAACGACAAAGTCGAATATCCCACGCGCAAAATCGGCGTATGGGGCGCCCGCTGAAGTGAACTAGGCGGCGATCCGGCGGAGAATCGGCCACGCGCCATTTGGTTATAAGGAGTTGATTGGGGGAGAGCATTCCGTATGAAGAATCTGTTTGAAGCGGGTCGGGTGGAAGAAGTGAAGCAGCGAATCGCGCAGCTGAGACCGGATAGCGCGCGGCAGTGGGGCACGATGAAGCCTGCGCAAGCGCTGGAGCATTGCTCACGAGGGATAGAGACGGCGCTGGGGGTCAAGACTCCGCCGCGGGTGCTAGTGGGGCGGCTCCTGGGATGGATCGTGAAGCCGAAGGTGATGGGGAACGACGAACCGCTGCGCCGGAATTCGCCGACGGCGAAGGAACTTGTGGTGCAGGATGAACGAGACTTCGGAACGGAACGCACCCGGTTGTGCGGATTGATCGACCGGTTTGCCGCGGGCGGGCCTGCGGGGTGCACCACGCATCCGCATGCCTTCTTTGGGCGGCTAACGCCGGACGAGTGGGCGATCTTGACGTACAAGCATCTGGACCATCATCTGCGGCAGTTTGGAGTATAGCGACACGGAAGAGCAGACCCACCCTTGCGAGAAGCAAGATTGCAATGGATGAAGCGCCCGGCCGCACCCTTTGATGAACCAAAATCCGAGGGGTGCGCTACCCGCGATAAGGGCGCTCCACGTGCTCTATAGAGCTTGAAACTGTCATAGGGTATGGAGCATACTGTGGAGAGGACTCCACAGTATGGAAACTGTGCAGATTGTCATCGATAAGGACCTCTTGCGTGCTGCTGATCAGGCTGCACGGCGGACCAAACGCAACCGTTCCGCACTGATACGGGATGCCCTGCGAGAACATCTGCGACGATTGCGCGTTCGAGATGCGGAGGAATGCGACCGCGTGGGTTACGGCCGGCAGCCTCAAGGGGGGAAGGAGTCTCTCACGTGGGAGCCGGAGGCCGTGTGGCCGGCAGAATAGCGCGCGGAGAGGTCCGGCTTTATCAGTTGGCTCCGCCGGATAAAACACGGCCGGTCGTCATCCTCACACGCGACAGCGCGCTTGCCTACCTTTCCGCCGTGACGATAGCGCCGATCACTTCCACCGTCCGCGGAGTCCCGTCGGAGGTACGTCTGGATGGGGACGACGGGATGAAAGCGCCATGCGCAGTGAACCTTCATAATGTAATCACGGTTTCGCAGCACCGCTTGGGAAAGCGCGTGGCGCAATTGAGCTCGGGGCGAATGAAGGAAATCTGCGCTGCTATACGGTTCGCATTGGGCTGCGACATCAGCTAAACGTCGACTAGTGGCAGGGTAGGATTGCCGTTTGCGGTGCTCGATCAGGGCCTGCAATACACGGTGCCGTCGATCGGTCGAACGTTCCGTCACATGGGAAGGCCGGATTTGGTCTTTTCTGGTTGGGCCTCTTCGCTGCTGCCTTGTTTCCTTTGTAGAAGGAGCAAATACCCTCCGCCAGCCAGTGCGAGTAAGCCGAGGATTCCGGGCACGAACTTGATTATCTGTTCTCCCGCAGTTGGAGCTGGCGGAGCCTGGGTTGGGCTACCGGACTGCTGCGTCGAAGAAAAAAGAATGTATACCTGCAGTGCGAGAAGCAGGAGTCCCACCGCAGCGAGGCCGCCGCCCTGAACTCTGGCAAATTGCATAAAAACTCCTTCGTGCAAATCAGCTATATGCTTACAAGTTGAGTCTAGGCCTCGCAAATTATGAAATCAATCCGGCCTATGGGGCCCCCGGCGCACGCTTTGATAAACCAAACCCCATTGGGTGCCGTACCCAGCTTAATCCTGAATGAGACGTCGCTTGCCGGGAGGCTGTCGCTTAAGCAATGACGTGAATCCTTCAATCGCCTTCGCTTCACCGTCACGCACCCATATCCATTGTTCAGGTGAACTCAGAAAGCAAATCGATGTTTGTTCTCTTTCGAATCGCTTTGCCACATTCAAACAGAAGAAATAACCGCACGCCGCGAAACCATATGTCCAACAGAAGTCCTTTCTGTGGCTCAGCGTGGGCAAGTAGAAAGAACCGCCGCTCAATCGGTCCGTGCAAACCACAAAAAACAACCTCATTGTCGAGGGGCTGGGTGATCCTCCCAAGAGGAATCGACGCAGCGCCTCGCTGTTCTCTTTTCCGAGATCGATACGGATAGGCTTTCCGTTTTTTTCAGCAGACGGCCACGTATGAACGGATGCCCTCCAAAAAACACTCAACGCAAAATAGGCAAGCGGTTCTCTCTTTACGTTGGGCGTATCGGCAATGTTGTAGCCTCGCCATTCCAACTTTTCGAAAGACGGCTTTATTGCTTCGAGTTCCTCGAGCAGACGAAAACGATCTTTAGTAGTTACCATCCGAAGTGCGTGGTTCTCCCCCTTTCTGTCCAGAAGCGATTCACATTTGGGTCGTCGGCGTTCTGGGATAAAACTCTCCGATGCATACCTGCCGGCATCAAATGGCTGTCTTTGAGCTCTCGGTTCTCTCGAAGACAGAGTTTGCACGTTCCGACCACAATGCCTCCCAAACAGCTCTGCGATTCTCTCCATAAATGATACTGCGCCTAGATCGAGGCGAAGGTTCTATGGGGCGCTGCTAAGCATTGAGCTTTGATCGATAGAAGAAGATGTAGCGTTAGAGTGGCCCTGATCGAACCTCCTGGGGCCCCGGCCAGCTCTATGTACGTCTTGGTGATACTGAAGCCCCCGATAGGGCTGAACTGTTTTGCACAGAAAACCACAGGGGGTACCAAAAATAATTATTACGGGGACTTGACGAATACAGAAAAGTGCGTATACTTACAAATGGTTCGGGGGTTCTATGGAATCCCTGAGTTAGCAGGGGCATCACAGTCGGGTCGAAGAAGCGTCTTCCCAGCGTAATACCAAGCGAAGGCCAAGAAGTAGATCCTATAGTGAGGTTCTTTACGAGCACAGGCTAGAAATCTGTCGAGCATCGCGTGGAGCCACCCAGATGTGGGTGACTATACCCGGCGCTCGACGCCGGGTTTTTTATTTTGTGGAAGTGAGTAGTGGATAGTGAGAAGTGGGCGGCGTAAAAGTAAGTCCTCCTGCGGTCACGAATTCAACTAACACGGAAACAAAAGAAGAGCTGGAAGGCAAGATCGCGAAACGCGATAGAGTAAGACCCTTCAGCCAAAACCCAACGGAATGTTGGGGACTCTGACAAGATCAGGGTCGCTGCTCTTTGACAACAGAAAGGCTGGCAAGTCCACGCCGATAACTTGGCCGGGATTACGGTCCCTGCTGGGGGTATGGTGTGGATTATTTACAAGTTTTGCTCGAGAATCGAGCAATACTGTGGAAGAAAAGGCGGCTTATTCAAAGGCCGTGAGTGGTGACAAGTGACTGGTGACTCGCGAGAGGAGCCGGAAGCAAGTGATCAAGCGCGGTTTTCCGAGGACTACAGAGTCGAAAGCCTGCAACAGATACCTGAAGTGATTTCCAAAAAAATCATCAAGACTTCTTCGTGACTCATGCCCGAGTTGCGTGAAGATCGGTTGCGAGGATATATGGAGCTGCGGAAATCGGAGCGTCGATAGCAGGATTTAAAAAGCACGGACTAAGCACCGTGTGAATCGCGATGGATGAAAGTCCGGAGCGGAGTCTGGCAGAAGACGGATTGAGTAAGTTTTATGATTAAGCTACTAAGGGCGTACGGTGAATGCCTTGGCGCCAGAAGGCGATGAAGGACGTGGCAAGCTGCGATAAGCCTCGGGGAGCCGCAAGCAGGCTTTGATCCGAGGATCTCCGAATGGGGAAACCCGACGGGATGAACTCCCGTTACAGCCCGCTGAATACATAGGCGGGTATGAGCTAACCCAGGGAAGTGAACCATCTCAGTACCTGGAGGAAAATAAATCACAGAGATTCCGAAAGTAGCGGCGAGCGAAATCGGAACAGCCCAAACCCAAGTGCTTGCATTTGGGGGTTGTAGGACCGCATAAGTAGAGTTACCAAACTGACAGCTAGATGAACCTGCTGGAAAGCGGGGCCATAGAAGGTGAGAGCCCTGTAATCGAAAGCTGATCAGACTCGAAGCGGCATCCTGAGTACCACCGGACACGTGTAATCTGGTGGGAAACTGGGGAGACCACTCTCCAAGGCTAAATACTCTCTGGCGACCGATAGTGAACAAGTACCGTGAGGGAAAGGCGAAAAGAACCCCTGCGAGGGGAGTGAAATAGAACCTGAAACCGTATGCCTACAAGCAGTCGGAGGGCCATGCAAGGACTTCGGTCCTTGAAAGCCTGACGGCGTGCCTCTTGCTTAATGAGCCGGCTAGTTAATGTCACGTGCAAGGTTAAGCGCAAGCGAGCCGTAGCGAAAGCGAGTCCGAATAGGGCGACAAGTACGTGGTATTAGACGCGAAGCGGGATGATCTACCCTTGGCCAGGTTGAAGGTCGCTTAACCGCGACTGGAGGACCGAACAGGTGTGAGTTGAAAATCGCTCTGATGAGCTGAGGGTAGGGGTGAAAGGCTAATCAAATTCCGTGATAGCTCGTTCTCCCCGAAATGTCTTTAGGGACAGCCTCGTGCGAATTACCGCGGTGGTAGAGCTCTGAATGGACTAGGGACCAACTCAGGTTACCGAATCCAATCAAACTACGAATGCCGCGGATAACTACACGGGAGTGAGACTACGAGGGATAAGCTTCGTGGTCAAAAGGGAAACAGCCCAGATCGCCAGCTAAGGTCCCTAACTGTATGCTAAGTGGGAAAGGAAGTGTATTCGCTCGGACAGCCAGGAGGTTGGCTTAGAAGCAGCCATCCTTTAAAGAAAGCGTAACAGCTCACTGGTCAAGCGGATATGCACCAACAATCCAACGGGGCTCAAGCATACGACCGAAGCTGCGAAATGGTTATTTCTTCGGAAATAATCTTTGGTAGGGGAGCATTGCGTGGAGTCTGAAGGTAGACCGAGAGGACTACTGAACACTACACAAGAGACCCTGCCGGCATAAGTAGCGATAAACACGATGAGAACTCGTGTCGCCGAAAGTCTAAGGTTTCCTGAGGAAGGTTAATCCGCTCAGGGTTAGGCGGGTCCTAAGGTGAGGCCGAAAGGCGTAGCTGATGGATAACAGGTCAACATTCCTGTCCCGCCTGGCGACGTTATCACGATGGGGTGACACAGAAGGATAGGAGAGTCAGGTGATGGATATCCTGATTGGCCACTGTAAGCCGGATTCCGGAGGCAAATCCCCGGGGTCATTCAACGGTGAGAGTGGTGACGAGGTCACACGACCGCAAAGTCTCTGATTTCACGCTGTCGGGAAAATCCCCTAAGGAGTCGTCCAGGTGCCCGTACCACAAACCGACACAGGTAGACGAGGTGAATATCCACAGGCGCTCGAGAGAACACTCGCTCAGGAACTAGGCACATTAGTCCCGTAACTTCGGGAGAAGGGACGCCGCAGTAGGGTTTATAGCCCGAAGCGGTCGCAGCGAATCGCGCTCTGCAACTGTTTAACAAAAACACAGCTCTCTGCAAAGTCGAATACGACGTATAGGGGGTGACACCTGCCCGGTGCCGGAAGGTTAAAGCAAGGGCTCAGCCCGCAAGGGCGAAGGCTTGAACTGAAGCCCCGGTGAACGGCGGCCGTAACTATAACGGTCCTAAGGTAGCGAAATTCCTTGTCGGGTAAGTTCCGACCTGCACGAATGGTGGAATGATAGAGCGACTGTCTTGGCGAGTGACTCGGCGAATTTGTGGTTCCGGTGAAGACGCCGGATGCCCGCATCTAGACGGAAAGACCCCGTGCACCTTAACTGCACTCTGGCCATGAGTAACGGATTGATCTGCGTAGAATAGGTAGGAGCCTGTGATCCCTTGGTTTCGGCTGAGGAGGAGGCAACAGTGAAATACTACCCTGACTAATCTGTCGCTCTAACCTACCACCCGTGACGGGTGGGGAGACACGGCCAGACGGGTAGTTTGACTGGGGCGGTCGCCTCCTAAACTGTAACGGAGGCGCCCAAAGATCGGCTCAAGCGGATTGGAAACCCGCTGTGGAGTGCAAGAGCATAAGCCGGTTTGACTGTGAGACTTACAAGTCGAGCAGGAACGAAAGTTGGGTCTAGTGATCCGGTGGTCCCGCGTGGAAGGGCCATCGCTCAACGGATAAAAGGTACGCCGGGGATAACAGGCTGATCTAAGCCAAGAGTTCACATCGACGCTTAGGTTTGGCACCTCGATGTCGGCTCATCGCATCCTGGGGCTGTAGAAGGTCCCAAGGGTTAGGCTGTTCGCCTATTAAAGCGGTACGTGAGCTGGGTTCAGAACGTCGCGAGACAGTTCGGTCCCTATCTGGTGTGGGCGCAGGAGAATTGAAGGGAGTTGTCCCTAGTACGAGAGGACCGGGATGAACAGACCTCTTGTGTACGAGTTGTCCCGCCAGGGGCATAGCTCGGTAGCGAAGTCTGGAAGAGATAATTGCTGAATGCATCTAAGCAAGAAGCTCGCCCTAAGATAAGTTCTCCCAAGGTTTAAGACCTAAGAAGGGCAGTCGAAGACTACGACTTTGATAGGCTGGAGGTAGAAGCGCAGCAATGCGTGAAGCTGACCAGTACTAATCGCCCGTTCGGCTTAATCATAAAACTTTCTCAAAACGTCTTGGCCCCGCTAAGGGGCCACAGATAAAAGAGGGAGTAAAGAGAAGAACGCCTTCTCTTTCGCAGTGTGTTCGACTTCGAGTCGAACCTGTAAATTGCCAGCCAAGGTTTGAGGGTTGCAAGTCAAGCCCGGATCGGAACCTTCGTTCCGTATTCGCCTTGAACTTTCAACCTTGAACTTTCAACTTTCTGTTGTCGCACTCGCGATCCTTGCTCGGGATGAGCTTGGAATCAGTACGCGAGTTTCCAGTTTCCTGGTGATCATACCGCGAGGGTCACACCCGTTCCCATCCCGAACACGGAAGTTAAGCCTCGCCGGGCCGATGATACTGCACGGGTAACTGTGTGGGAACGTAGGTCGTCGCCGGGATTAAAATCGAAAAGGCCGTCTTGAGCAATCAAGACGGCCTTTTTGTTTTTGAGCAGGCACGGGTTGTGAATTCCTGACACGCTAGGGGTATGCCGCGAAGCACCGGCTCTCGTTGACCGCGCTTCAGTCGACTAGGATGGGAAGTGATGACTATGAGAGATTTTAAAGTGTTTCTGGAACCAGACTTGGATTACGGGGGGTACGTGGTGGTTTGCCCTTCCCTTCCTGGCTGTTAT
>Ga0206978_1154_pt1 | contig 14741 bp, 8 predicted proteins | sample Alteio_BWMinCont_21_FD_153477 | JGI IMG/M metagenome (GOLD analysis project Ga0206978, IMG submission 153477) | Enriched cells from forest soil in Barre Woods Harvard Forest LTER site, Petersham, Massachusetts, United States -... | ecosystem: Environmental > Terrestrial > Soil > Temperate forest >...
ACTAAAATAATCATTCCTCAATAAAATACTGCCTATAAGCCCAAATCTTGTTCAGGTTGCTTGCTTTTTTCTTTCTACTGTTGTACCGTGTCAGAAATATATTTTGAAACTTCTCAGGAGATTTTTGATGGAAACACCCTCTAATGTATTCGCCGATCAGATAACAGAAATTTTAAAGAATTATATTAAAACGTCGTACCGACATATTTCTGCTGAAAACAACTCATATGTTCAGACACAATTAAAAGAAATTGATACACAATTTAAAAAAGACCTAAACACCATAGCCGCTACGCTTCCTCAAATAACCTGGAAGGTATCGAGCAAAATGCATTTTCTTTATCACCACACCTACGAACAGGTTATTTTTTTAAACGACGTCTTACCTTTAACGGGCCTTAAAATAATGGCATCAGTGCCCAACAGTGCATTTGATGTATCTTTATTGGAATATTACCGTAGCCTCTTAGATTATTGCAAACAAAACAGCGCTACCTTTAAAGATAAAACGGTTTTTAATATACCGGATATCTTAAATGCAGTTGATTTTCTTTTAAATAATCAAAAAGAAATGCAAGAACAACTCCGTTCTCTTCCCAAAGAAGAGGCTCTTGACCGCGACACTAGAGACACTACCTTTACACAAGAAAAATTTGCGCAGTTATTGTTTTTATGTCTTGAGGCACACTCAGAACAAGGTCGTGCAATTTTTGATCAACATGTTTCTGCAATAAAACTAACTCCTGAACTCTTAAGCTCTGTCATTTCATCTTATTCCGATGAAACTTTTCAGCGGTGTCAACAAATATGGGTTTCTGAAAATCCAGCAACCTCGTTTCCTCAAAAAGTCTTAAACAATGTGTTAATACAATATGTTTCTGCAGCAAATGTCTTAACTGATGATGCTTTTAAACGTGCTATAAAAAGAATTTCTAGTGTAAACCAAAAAATCCGATGGGAAAAACCCGATACTTGTTGTTACTTAAGCGAAACCTCTGAACAAAAACATCTCTTACGTAATATCTTGCCGCTAAAAGCACTTGAAATAATGGCATCATTCCCGAACACTGAATTTGATCTATCTTTACTCGACAATTGTCTTAAGGCTTTAGCATGCGGAACCGTAAAAGATAAAAAAGTGTTGAATTTATCAAGCGTTTTAGACTCAGTTAATTTTCTTTTAGAACAAAAAGGCATTCAAGAACAGCTTGCTCTTTTGCCTCAGGAACAGACGGTTGATCCTAGCGTTAGGCATCTTACCTTTACACAAGAAAAATTTACGCAACTATTATTACTCTGTCGCGAAACAAATTTAGGCGAAGGCCTTGCAATTCTTGAGCAATATGGATCAAACATACAAGTAACGCCAGAACTCTTAAATTTAATGGTTTCAGACAGCTCCTCCAATGCAATGTTTCAATGGTGTGCCGAAAAATGGGCTGCCGAAAATCCTAAACGACGCTTTCCAAAAGAAGATATGATTAATATGCTGGGTAGAGCATTTTCGCTGTATTTAGCTTATTATAATAATCTTTTTCGATACGCTAACCAGGAAACAGCCCTGAAAACAGCAACAGAAACGTTTAAAAGCAATCTCAATAGAATCATTATTCTAAAAAATGACATCAAATGGGATTCATCTATTGCCACTTCTTTATCACCTCCCGCACACCTCTGCATAGGTGAAGCGGTTTTCTTATCTAATGTTTTACCATTGCCAGTACTGGTGATGATGCAATCCTCATGCCCCGATAGATTCGATATCTCTTTATTAACGCAATATTACAAGGCATTCGATTATTGCAGAAAAAATAGCGCCGCCTTAAACAATAAAAAAATCTTAAATTTACCAGACATCTTAAATGCAATCGATTTTCTTTTAAAGAAAAAAGAAATACAAGCTCAACTCACAAATCTTACAACAGAAGAAAGTGCTGTTGAAGCCAACCACAACGATATGGAAACAACTGTTTTCACACAAGAGAAATTTACACAATTATCACTCTTATGCCATGAATTCAGCCCAGAACACAGTCCTGCAATTTTTGAACAATGCGAAACAAAAACAGAGGTAAGCGCATACCTTCTTGCTTCTCTTGCTTCATGGTCGTCCAACGCGTCTTTTGAAAAATATGTTCAACCGCTTGCCGGAAATTTGCCAAATGGCACTGTACGCTGGTTAATAAAAAAATACACAGCAGAATTAGACCAGCTTAAAAATGGTTTACTCCCTCCTTTAAACTACTCAGAAGCCGAAATAGCCCAAAAAACAGAACAGGCATTTACAGATTTTAAAGTCGCGTTGTCTCGTCTTTCTGCTGCATCACCGGAAAAACCTTTGATATGTCGGAAAAAAGATTTTGGTGGTACGGTTAATTTTGGGTTTGATCAAAATACACAACGTGAGTGTCTTCGTGGCCTCTTGCCGATAGAAGCGATTAAATTCATGAAAACGCAACCTAATGTTCAATTTACTTTAGCCTTATTTATGGACTACTTATCTAACCTTGTTGCTGTTGCATCAGAGGAAATGGATAAGGCAAAAAAAGGAGAGCAGACTCAAAAAATAACAAATTATGACCTGTTATTAGAAAACATAAAATACTTAATGCAAGATCTTGATACACAAAAAATAATAGATGAAATACAATCAACCGAGGATTATGTTGTAGGTCTTTGGGGTATGCATATTCTGCAATTACCACAATTTTATCAACCTATCTATACAAAATTTTGTACAGCTAACGAAAAAAAGACACCCACGGTTCAAAAATACCTCATTGCAGCCCTATTAAAACTATTCAACAAACTAAAATGTTTGGAATTAATTGCGTTATTCAGTACACATCCGCATACTTCCATTTCTCCCAAGTTTCTAAAAGTTTGTGCAGAACTGGATTATTACGAAGGGCTTGCGTGTATCTTAGAACGCCGACCAGAGTTTTTAGAAAATCTTCCTATTTCAAACAAAATGCTTAAGCACAATCCCAAATTTGAAGCCCTATTTCAACAACGACTAAAAACTCAAGCAAGCGCACATGAAGATAAAAATACGGCAGAAAGTCATGAGCTTTCTGAAGACGCCTTAATAGAAACTTTTAATCTGCTTCATGCTATACCGAACATTTATATTCTAGACATGATGCCTGCGATTATTCAAATTATTCAGTTTAAGCGATTATTGAATGCTTCAACTCAAGAGGTTACTGACTTAGCATTCGGATCTTTCGTGTCTATATGGGATAAAAAAGGAATTCCACATCCCGAACCACTAGCGGTAAGCAAAAATGGAGAAAGTTTGCTTGGCAATTTCTATGGGTATAAACCTGAATTATACACCTACCTATTAACAAAATTACGCACCATGCTTCCATATTACTCCTCAAACAACCCACTTTCTCTAGAACATAAGCAGTTTTGTTTCAAATTGGCTGTTTTGTTTCCAAATACAGCAGAAGTAGATGTTTATATTGAACAACTTAACTCAAAAATAAACAACGATAATAATGTTTGGGACGTCATTACCGACGCGGCTAATTTCAAAATTCCTACGCAAGGATACTGGGACATTGAGGCATGGTTTGCTTTTGTTAAACGAAATCAATTCAGCACACGTCATATGGCTTTTCTAAGAGCTGCAAGTGATCTGGATATGAAAATGGTGCTTGGTGATACCATTTTTTGTAAACATAGAGCAGCTGTTCCAGCGCAAATTCAAGATCAAAAAACCGTACAAGAATCTATTCTGCAAAGTTTAACGGCTAAATTTAGCAAGCTTCGTGGCGAAGACGGCGTAAAGGCACGAGATGCTTTATGGGCAAGACTCATACAACAATGTCCCTTAGCTTATCAGAAACTATTGGACAGCTATAAGAAAGAGCCAGACAAAAACAAGCTTGCTGCACAGCTCGCGCAACAAAAAGATAGATTCAAGCTGTTGTTAAAGAATATACTAGATCTTTATGATCTGGGTAACCCTGCGGTTACTTTACCCAATTTAGTTGCATTAAGATTACAAGATTTTCCTGAGCTCCCTAAGGAATATAAAGATGCTGTATGCACTGCTTTGGAAAATGGATATTCCAATGAAGATATAAGACAATTGACAGCCTATCTTCGCGAAAATAAGCAACCGTTTACCTTTGTTCCCTCTGTTGTCGTAGATGGTACTGAAATAGATGATGGTAAAGGCAAGACTTATAATAAATGTGAATTAAGGCTTTTAGAAAAGACAGATCCAATGGCACTGGTTGCTGGACTTAAAACGCGGTGTTGTCAACACTTCAACAACGCGGGAGCAGAATCCGCAATGCATGCTTACCACTCTGTTTATGGTGCTACTTATAGACTAGCTGCTAAAAAAGATCCTAATGACGGCGATTGGTTTGCGCAATCCTGGACAGTGTTGTCTGAATGCGGAACAATTCTATTATTTGATTCCATTGAATTTTCTGCACATGCCGACGAACAAATGGTTCTAGCATTCTTTAAAAAGCTTGCCGAAAAATTGCTGAGAGAGAACCCGCATTTACAAGAAATATGGGTAGGCGCTTCTCAACATGCACGTCTTAAATTAGCAAAACATGGATATACTTCAAAACCGGTAGACGAAAATTTTAGAATCGCTGGTTATTCTAAAGATTCTTACACGGATTCAGATAAAATTGTTGTACTCATGCGTAGAGCAGATCTCAAAGAAACACAAGAAGCAGTCCAAACACAAGAAGCACCCAGTGTTGTTCTACATGTGAATAGCAATGCACCGAAAGCAAGGACCGAAGAAACCAAACAAACACAAGAAGAAACGAAACAAGTAGCAGAAGAAATTAAAGCAAAGGCCGAATATCGCTTGGGTTATGGTGTAGATACTTATCTCAAACCAGGAAAAGTGATTAAATTCCTAGGATTAAGCAAAAAGGCACGCCAACTATTTAATACAACCCATGAACCTGTCATATCTTTACTGATGGAAGAACCTGAAAATCCTTTACTAGAAGAAGGTTTTGTGTCTTCTGATCCCGAACAAACAAACCGCTATCGCGAAGGCGAATATTATATAACCTATCAGGCTACCATGCTTTGGTTAGAGAATACGCTTAATCCTAAACTAAAAGCCAGTGGATTAGCGCATCATGTTTATGCCGCAAAAGAGAATGATATACGCGCTGTACTGCAAGAAGCACAACAAAATACATCCATCAAAACCTTTACAGTTATCGCTTTTATAGGCATACATGCTGTCAGTATTTTTGTGGATCCTAAAAATGGTGTGTGCTATATCTTGGATTCGGAACCTGGAACCGACTTCACGCAACTGAAGCAGGCATGCAAAAGCATGACTCCCAACATGCGTGTCATTACGCCAGAAGCAGATTTACGTCTTCAACGGGATTTTTATAGCTGTGCAACCTTTGCTGCAAAATTTGCTGAGTTCTTTGCTAAAAATGCTAAGACTTTTTCAAAACTATTACAGGACAATGAGACAGACACTTTAGCGACCGCTGATATGCCAGCGGGTTTATTAAAGATGGCACAAACACCATTAACACTAACAGACAAACAGAAACGGACTGTCGTTAGCAAAACGAAAAATCAGACTTTGTTGCAATACAATGCAGCACTTAAGCTGACTATTGGCGATACTGAATTTAATACGGCAGCACTAAAAACACGGCAAAACATACTGAAACAGATACATTCAACAATGAAGCCTGGTCACTGATGTTTGAAATAATTGGTAATATTTATAACTTAATCAAGCGGTGAGATGGATACACAAAGTACCCCATTTTAAAAAAGCATATCCTTATTAGCCCTATCTATGCTTTGCTTTGACATTTCTAGGCAAGTAAATCATTTCAGACATTTCTAAATTGCTTGCATATATTTCATCATCTTGTATGCTGTTTATCTTACACTTCGCAAGATCACCAAATATTGATACCAGTCTAGGTAATGATGTTGGATTAATAGGCAAAGCAACACTATTTTTTGCAACGCTATCTCTACCTGCCGCTGACATAAAATCGTTTTGAAGTACCTTAACTACACAATCAAGCATTCTAGCAATTTTTAATTGCAAAATTAATGCATTCTCCGCTATCTTTTCCGCGCTCTCTTTTAGTGGCGTGATATCCAAATCCACTATAAGACACAACGTGTTTTCTTCAGCACTCTGGTATAGAAGTTGTAAATTTTTTACCACCAACTGTGCCATATACACGCACAATTATCACACCCCAAATGGGTGAACGGCGAGGAACGATCAAACGATTAAAAATGGCTCAAGAAGCCGCTGAAGAAGCAATTATGATTCAAGCGTGGCGCAATTTAACAACTGGACGTGACGAGAGTGCTTTACGTGCATTAGATTTTCAGCTTACAAGAATGTGTGTTGCATACGAAGACTATGAAAAAGAACTGGCTTATTACAAAACAACAGATTTTGAGAAAAAAATGCACATTGAATTGCTTGCACTATCTCCAGAAAAACGAAACTTGATTGTTTTGTTTAATAAAATCCACACGTTTAAATTAGCTTTAGCACATGAGAAAGATGGATTTTCTGTAGAAGACAGCAGACAAGCACTTTTAGAACAACTCTCTTCTTGTAAAGGCTACTTTGAGGCGTTAATAAGCCGAACACAAAAGCCGCGTCTTCAACAACCCACAGTAGTAGCGACTCCTCAACCGCAATCACACAAAACACCTTCTCCTAAAAAAACGAATGAAAATAGTAACCCGCTCGATCTCCATAAAACGCTACAAGAACGGCTAGAGACAGAAAAGCAGCTTAACAAACAGCTCCCCGAGCCCCCTGAAAAAACGCTTTTACTTAGACAGACGAACAAACGTTCTCCGCTGTCTACAATTACCAATCAATGTGTTTATAGCACCGCATCATCCAGTTCTTGCAGCCAGCCAGCCGCAAACAAACCTGTAACAATGACAGAGCCTTTGCAAAGTGCAAAAAAGGCTAAACGGGTTTAGATCGAAAAATTTATAAAAAAGACGGGGCGACGAGCAAGCACTGCTCGTCGCCATCTCTCTTATCTTGGCAACAATTACGCTTGCCAATGCCTATATATTACTTATCTTTTGAAGGTGACTGAGACCTCTTGCGACCTCCTGTTGCTGCAGCTGACACAACAGCCCCTGCTATTGCCTCTTCAAGCACACCTTCAGGAACCTTATCAGCAGGAACCCGCTCGCTCTGGAACTGGGATAGCATCTCTTGCCCTTGCCCTTGCCCTGTTGGAGAAAGCCGTTCAGGTGCTAGCGAGGAAGTTATGGGTAGTTCGAACTCACGTAACACTGCTTCTAAAGCATCTGCAATGGGTGGAGTCACTGTTTTTGCTTGCTCCGCAGATTCTTTACCTTCTTTAACTTCTAACCCAGATGCTTTTGGTTTGCCCTTTTTAGCTTTTTCAGCTGCTTCAGCTGCAGTAGCTGCTTTAAAAGCATTGGCCATTGATATTAATGCAGGAAACCCAGCACAAGACTTATGTTCCAAGATCTCCTTATCCACTGGCGTTGGTTTTTCTGGCGCACGAGCGATTAATTCTTCTGCCAACAATTTATACATCTTTGGCTGATTAAGCAATGCTGCCCTGACTGCCACCTCTTCAATTTCAGAAAATTTAAAAGCTAATTTTTCGCGAATGCCGGTAAATTTATTTATAAGTGCAAGATCTTTCTCTGTTAAGATAGGTTCTTGCTTAGCTTTAGCAGTAAGCCAAGCTCTTATTATTAAATCCTTTGCAAATAAACGTTGTACTTTTTTGATTTGCATGAGGTCTGAAACTACCGACTCCATATTACCCAAAGTATCAGGCCCTGTCATAATCGTGGTAACGACTTTTTTGGCAATAGCAGGAACATCCGCAATAACACTTAAGTCATTAGCAGATAATGCTCTCTGAGTTTTGATATTGTTTATGATTAACGCTTCTATCTTAGCCTGTATCTCTGGTATACCTGCAATAACAGCAAGATCAGCACGTGTTAATCTTTGATTTTTCGAAATAAAACGGCTTGCAATCTCTTCTAATGCCCATGGTTTTATACGCTCATGTTCAACCAAAGCACATGCAATATCTACGTTCTCTTCGCTCAAGGCAAGTTTCGCTAATTGTTTGAACATCACATTGATACCTTCATTATCGAATGGAGCATCAACTGGCAAAACCGTATCGACATAATTGTGTACATAAACATCTCGAACCTTCTTCCGTAGTTTTTCTAGCGTTATACGCATGGAAAATGATTCTTGATATTCCTTGTCTTCGTTATACTCGGCTTCCTTAACACCTTGTGACTCAAGATATTTTAGATAGCTTCTCAGATCTCGAGCTTCTGAGAGATCTCGCATGTCTCTCTCAACATTAAGGTGTCCCCTGATTTTAACACTCTCTAATGCTTCTTCCTCGGGTGTCATTTCCTCAGTTTCAGTGAGAGCATAAGCATGATCGTTTGCATAAAAAAGCGTTCTCAATTGTTGTAGACGCGGATCTTCTGGCAAAGCAGGATATCCAGCAGCAGTTTGCCCAGATTTTATAAAATCCTCGCTAAGTGAGGTAATAATATCTTTTCTGATTTTATCAACTGCAGCATTAAGATCTGCTTGAGTACACGGACTGGGAGTGATTAACAGTGCATTTACATCACGATAGCACTCTGTATTAACCCATGTTTCCCACAAATGCTTTTTCAACGTTGCACGACCCGATTCTTTTAATAAAAGATCCGAAGCCTTTGTGTTTCCTTTATCCTGAATAAACCTGGAAAATTCTGCGTAATCTAACTCAGAAACCTTTTTAAATTCTTGTGGTTTTTTATTTATCTCAAACAGTTCATCTGCAATTTTAGGATTCAACTCAAACAATGCCGCCTTGATGGCTTTTAACTGTAGATCGCCTGACTGTTCTTGCAGTCCAGCCTCTTCGGGTGTTACAAGGTGACGGTATACTAATAATGGGGGCGCACATCCTGTTTTGCCTGCCGAGCCCATTAATGCATATAATCCCATATTTTTAGGATCGACATACTCAGCTTCAGCCTCTGGATTTTTTAAAGGTTGATGATCCGAACCATTCGGACAATGACCAGGCTGCCCCAGTGTATACACTTCGGTTTCTGGATTAGGTATCCCTTGTTTAACAACTTCCTGCAGTACAGTTTCGGTAGATTGGATTGCCTGCTCATCTGTCATATTAGCTGGGCGTTTTTTTGTCGAAATCGCCATTGGTTTATAATCGACTTCTAGGGGTGCGCCTTTTTTTATACCTTTACCCCCTTGGTGGTTCTGATGGGGGTTTCCGAAAACACGCCCTTTCAGTGCAATGCCTGTCGCAAGACGAACAGCCTCTAATATAAATTCTTTGGGAATATCTTTCTCAGTTTTGAGACCCAATACGTTTCTCGCTGCCTTGCGCAATTCATCCAGATCTACTTCAAACGCGGAATGGCGTAACCCTTGAAGTATCTTAGTTTTTGGGTCTTTGGGTTTAGCAAAAGATGCATTAGGATCACCCAGATTCTCTACTTCAAAACCCATCTTATACAATATTGCGTTTATTTCTGCTAAATGCTGCTGCTCTAATGTTCTTTGAGCATCACCTTCTGAAGAACCATGATAAATAATCTTGGCAAAAGGCGGTTCTCCGTTTTTTGGCGTTCCTTTCAAAACCGCAAATTTCATTACTTTATTAGCCGGTCCGAATTTTTTTTCAGGAAAATCAAGCTCCTCGTAAGTAACGACATTCGCGTCATACTCGATTCCCAATCCATTTTCACAAAGAAGGAATGCATTTTTGCTACGGTGTATTTTTTTCAGTCGTTGTGCTTGCAATTCTTCACCCAGTTTGGTCTCTAATGCAGTATCTAATTCCATGAGAATCTCCTGATGTCTCTGTTAATAGGATTTACAGTAGGCCAAATATTTAAACCGTTGTCAAATCTGACCTTTTACAATTGATATGTGAAAAATAGTATTTAATATGAAATTTTCAGCATACTTTATATTTTAAATATTTTTTGTAGGTCAAGTTTTTATTGTTATCGAGCAAAACTACTCACAACAAATAGTTAGGCTCCAAAACGAAAACGAATCCAAATAATTATCTGAAAAGTGATAGCAAGATTATTGCTTCACTTTACACGGTGCCTCAATTTGTACACGCAACTCTTCGCTTTCTACTGTCACGCTGACACTACCACCGGCTTCCGCTAAAGAACCAAACAAAATTTCACTGGCAAGGGGCTTTTTAAGCTTTTCTTTAACAAGCCGCGACATGGGACGTGCGCCCATTTGCTTATCGTAACCGCGTAAGGCCAACCACTCTCGCGCTGCTTTATCAACTTCTAAGGTCACATGCTTTTCTTCTAATCTTGCTTGCAATTCTGTTAAGAATTTCTCTACGATTAAATCAATCGCAATTCGACTTAAGACTTTAAATTGAATAATCGCGTCGAGTCGATTACGAAATTCAGGCGTAAATTTCTTTTTAATAATACCTAACGCATCTGTCGTATGATCTTGCTCGGTAAAACCCATCGAACTTCTATTCATATCTTCAGCGCCGGCATTGGTCGTCATCACCAATATCACATGCCGAAAATCAGTTTTTCGGCCATTCGCATCTGTTAAAGTACCATGATCCATCACTTGCAATAATAAATTGTAAACATCGGGATGTGCTTTTTCTATTTCATCTAATAAGAGCACGCTATGGGGATGCTTATTGACGGCATCGGTTAATAATCCGCCTTGCTCGAATCCGACATACCCGGGTGGCGCCCCAATTAAACGCGAAACGGTATGGCTTTCCATATATTCAGACATATCAAAACGTAATAATTCTATGCCTAAAATGTCTGCCAGTTTCCGGGTCACTTCCGTTTTACCAACCCCTGTGGGCCCCGCAAATAAAAAACAACCCACCGGTCTATCCGGATCGGCCAATCCAGAACGACCCATTTTAATCGCATCAGATAAACTCGCAACAGCTTCATCTTGCCCAAAGATAACCAATTTTAAGTCTCGTTCTAAATTACGCAAGGCATTTTTATCAGAAACAGAAACGGATTTTTCTGGCACGCGTGCAATTTTTGCAACAATCCGTTCTATATCAGACACCCCAATGACTTTTTTGCGTTTATTGATAGGCAATAGTCGTTGATACGCACCCGCTTCGTCCACAACATCAATCGCTTTGTCGGGCAAAAAGCGATCGGGAATATAACGGCTAGCCATTGTAGCCGCTGCACGCAGTGCTGCAAATGAATAACGAACAGCGTGATGTTGTTCAAAACGTTCTTTTAATCCTTTTAAAATACCAATCGTCTCATCTATCGTTGGCTCTTTAACATCAACTTTTTGAAAACGTCTAGACAATGCTCGGTCTTTTTCGAATATCCCACGGTACTCGTAATACGTGGTAGAGCCTGCACATTTAAGCTCGCCCGATGCCAATAAGGGCTTCAGCAAATTTGAGGCATCCATAACGCCACCGGATGCAGCCCCTGCACCAATAATTGTGTGAATTTCATCAATAAATAAGATAGCCCCCGCCTCGCGCTTTAATTGTTGCAACAATGCCTTAAATCGTTTTTCAAAATCACCTCTGTATTTTGTGCCCGCCAACAGCGATCCTAAATCCAATGCATAAATGGTACTATTCTTAATGGCATCTGGCACTTTTCCTTCCACCACTAATTTTGCCAACCCTTCTACAATGGCTGTTTTTCCAACGCCCGCTTCCCCGACAAACAAAGGATTGTTTTTGCGACGTCTACATAATATTTGAATCGTTCTTTGAATTTCATCTTCACGACCAACCAAAGGATCTATTTTACCCATTTTAGCTTGATTATTTAAATTGACGGCATAACTTTCGAGCGGGCTTCGCATATTGGATTCTTGAGCCATATCCTCTTCTTGAACCTGAGACATATCGGGTTCGTTTGGCTCTTCCATTTGCTGATACGTGCCATGAGAAATATAATTGATCACATCTAATCGAGAAACATTTTCTTTTTTTAGAAAAAAGACGGCTTGACTTTCTTGTTCACTAAAAATAGCTGCTAAAACATTTGCGCCCGTCACTTCTTCTTTTCCCGCTGATTGCACATGAAATACCGCTCTTTGCAAAACACGTTGAAACCCTAAGGTGGGTTGTGTTTCTCGATGCTGATCGTTTAATGGAATAACAGGGGTAGTTTCATCTATAAATGCAACCAATTCCAATCGTAGCTGATCAATATTGGCATTACAGGCACGAAGTACTTCTATTGATGCTGAATTATTTAATAATCCTAACAGCAAATGCTCTACTGTCATAAACTCATGATGCTTTTCTCTCGCCATTTTAAAAGCGAGATTCAAAGTCATTTCCAACTCTTTATTTAACATTCCGTCATCTCCTTAAACATCCTTTTATTCGGCGCCCGACTCGATCATTCCGCATAATAATGGATACTGACTCCTTCTTGCATATTCGTTAACTTGTACTACCTTTGTTTCTGCTATCTCCCGTGTGTACAAGCCACAATTCGCTCTGCCCTTTTGATGTATTTGCAACATCACCTGAGTGGCGACTGCGTGGTCCATCAAAAAATACCGCATTAACACTTCTACAACAAAATCCATCGGTGTATAATCATCGTTTAACAGATACACCGTATATAAAGGCGGTAGATTTAAGCGTGTATCAACCTGCCGTTCTGGAAGAAGCAATTCGGTGGTCTCTGTGGGACTACTACGCTTTTTAGTACCCATATAAATCAATATTAGCTAATATTCCCGTTACTGCTTAAATATTAGACCCGACCTATATCTTATTATTGCCCATTTTTTTTAAATTATTTTTTTAAGCATTTTTATCCCCTGGGGGCTTGACTCATTCGTAAATAATGTCAACATAAGCAAGGTGAAGATACATACTTTTAAAGGATATAAATATGGCAACGGGCACCGTGAAATGGTTCAATAATCAAAAAGGCTTTGGTTTTATTTGTGCTGATGAAGGGGGGGAAGATATTTTCGCGCACTTTTCAGCCATTGAAATGGAAGGCTACAAAAGCCTTAAAGTAGGTCAAAAGGTATTGTTCGAAATTAACCAAGGCCCAAAGGGCTTACACGCGATGAATATTCGGCTACCGGTTGAAGCATAGTTACATATTCTGAATAATCGCTTCACCGAATCCAGAACACGTAACCAAGGTGGCAGCCTGCATCAATCGCTCAAAATCGTAAGTCACTGTTTTTGCAGCAATGGATGCCTCCACACCCTTAATAATCAAATCTGCGGCTTCAATCCAGCCCAAATGCCTTAACATCATCTCGGCAGATAAAATGATAGACCCCGGATTAACGCGATTGCGCCCCGCATATTTCGGCGCTGTGCCATGTGTTGCCTCAAATAAAGCAATACTATCGGAGAGATTAGCGCCTGGCGCAATACCAATGCCTCCCACTTGTGCTGCTAGCGCATCCGAAATATAGTCCCCATTTAAATTTAAAGTCGCAATCACGCTGTATTCTTCTGGACGCAATAAAATTTGCTGCAAAAATGCATCTGCAATTACATCGTTAATATAAATCTCTTTTCCTGTTTTTGGATTTTTTAAAACACACCAAGGACCATTGTCTATTAATTCCGCATGAAATTTTTCACGCGCAACCGCATATCCCCACTCTTTAAAAGCACCCTCTGTAAATTTCATAATATTCCCTTTGTGCACAAAGGTTACTGCCGGACAATTATTGTCAATCGCATATTCAATCGCTTTAATCACAAGACGCTCTGTGCCTGCCTTGGAAACCGGTTTAATACCAATGCCACAATTTTCGGGGAAACGGATTTTTTTGACATGCATGTCTGTTTGTAAAAATTGTATGACTTTTTTAGCTTCAGGTGTATTCGCTTGCCATTCGATACCCGCATAAATATCTTCTGAATTTTCTCTAAAAATAACCATATGCACTTTCTCAGGATGTTTAACCGGGCTGGGTGTGCCTTTAAAATAGCGAATAGGCCTCAAACAAATATACAGATCTAATTCTTGTCGCAACGCAACATTAATGGATCGAATACCACCCCCAACGGGCGTGGTTAAGGGTCCTTTAATACCCACTAAAAATTCACGCAGCGCGAGCAATGTCTCTTCAGGTAACCATTGATCTTTGCCATAAACACGCGTGGCTTTCTCGCCTGCAAAAATCTCCATCCATGCAATCGATCGCTTGCCTTGATAGGCTTTTAAAACCGCTGCATCCACGACTTTTTTCATGACCGGGGTAATATCTACGCCAATGCCATCGCCTTCTATGTATGGAATTAAAGGATGATCAGGGATATCTAGCGAGCCACCTGACCGGATTTTAATTTTTTGGCCATGTGCCGGAACAACGATTTTTTGATAATCCATTTGAAAAGCTCCTATCGGTTTATACTATTATTGTAGACGAATGTTTTTTTTTTAAGTAGTATGCAGCTATGTCAATTAAACAATTAATACATGCGTGCCTGTTATTTCCTTTATTCTTAGGATGGGTGCCTGCAAGCTTCGCCGAAGCGACGCATTTTGATTCTGCGCGCAAATCGTTTTTAGCCGCCGAAGCCGCCCTTGTGCAAGGAAATTTTCTCCTTTATGAAACAATCAAAAAACGACTGGCGCATTATCCTCTCCTACCCTATTTAATCTTTTGCCGAATATGATCGTCGAATCCACAGTGTCAC
>Ga0206978_1139_pt2 | contig 14699 bp, 12 predicted proteins | sample Alteio_BWMinCont_21_FD_153477 | JGI IMG/M metagenome (GOLD analysis project Ga0206978, IMG submission 153477) | Enriched cells from forest soil in Barre Woods Harvard Forest LTER site, Petersham, Massachusetts, United States -... | ecosystem: Environmental > Terrestrial > Soil > Temperate forest >...
TCGCATATGAGCGCGGGAACATGAGAAAATCCTCTTGCTACGAAAGAACGCAGGCGTGAATGACGCTACGTCGAATCGCCCTCTTATTGGCGGCAATTGTTGGCACCGTAATTCTCGTTTATGAATTGCGCGTTCACTTTTTTCTGGCGGATCATTCTTTTCCCGAACTCATCGAGCTCGCCCCCGCCCAATCCACGTTTATCGCTTACATTGATCTCGCCGAGCTCCGCAAAGAACCGCTGATCGGCCATCTAGCGGCGCTCGCCGAGCCCGTGACGGTCGACCCAGACTACAAACAATTTATCAGCTCCACCGGATTTGATTACCAGCGCGATCTAGATCAAGTCGTGATCACGGCGACCGCCAACGAAAAACTGGCTATTGCCGACGGGCGTTTCGACCGGAAAAAGATAGAAGAATATGCGTTGCGCTCCGGGACCATCGAAAAAAGAAATGGGCACACAGTCTACGTCATAAATTCGAAGATGCGGGGGCAGGCTATTTCGCTGACGTTCCTCGGTGCGCATCGGATCGTGCTCGGCGAGGGCGGAGATTTCATCGGATATCTTACAAGTCCACGCGCGCCTTTGGACGCGGCAATGCGCCAAAGGCTTTCTCGTGTCGCCGGGTCCCCTGCGTTTGCGGGCTGGAAGATTCCCGATTCGTTAACGCATCCCGCAGGCCGAACGGGGTCGTTCACCGTTCCAGCTCTGCAATCCTTGCGGGGAATCGATTTGGCCATTAAGCCAGATGGAGAACGGATGCTGATCTCCGTTGAGGGTGAATGCGATGACTTGCTGCAGGCGCAGAATCTCTCGACCAGCCTGGATTTCTTGCGGACTATTTTGCCTGCCGGATTAGCGGGACCTAAGATGCGCGGTCAGATGTCCGCGGAAAATGCCGCACTTGCGGCCCGTCTCGTCGAGGCTACGGAGATTACGACAAACAACGACCGGGTCCGGCTGCTTTTAACCGTTAGCCCCGATATGATCAGTGGTTCGGCGCCAACGAAGTAACGGCCAGTCCTGGTTGGTCAATCCCCGGACCAGGCGCGAGCTTTAAATTAGGTAAGGAAAAATGCAGAACCGACTTCAGTCTGCTTCTGCCGATGAAGTGAACCGGAGGTAACGCATGGGGTTGACCGGCGCATCGTTGATCCGAACCTCGTAATGAACATGGGGCCCCGTGGTACGGCCGCTAACCCCCACGTAACCGATGATGTCGCCGCGCTTCACGTGAATACCGGTCGGCACCGTAAAGGTGGACAAATGACCGTACCAAGTGCTCACGCCGAATCCGTGGTCGATGATAACCAACCGGCCATAGCCGGAATGCACCGCAGCTTCAATAACCACGCCATCTGCTGCCGCCCGCACGCCTTCACCATATTCCGCGGCGATATCGACCCCAGTATGGAATGCACCCTCACCACTGAATGGATCAAGCCGCTCGCCGAAGGCGGCCGTAATGCGTCCAACGACCGGCCAAAGGGTCGGGCTGAAAGTCATCTCGCCCAGACCAAGCGTGGGCATCAGCCGTGGGCCGTTGCTAGACAGGCCAGCGGTGGTGACACTCTTCGCCAGAAAATTGAACTCATCCAGCGTATGCTCGAGCGGAGCCTCTTGCGCGACCGCTGACTCGGTCAAGCCAAACGGGCTCGTACGCAGATACATGAACCCGTACGTCATGGCCACTTCGGTGGCCAAAGACTGCAGCGAAGAGAGGCGTTGATCCGTATCTTTTACGGTATTTTGAAGCTGCTGATATTGCCGCTGTAGATGATCCTGTTTGAGCAAGAGCGCGTTGTAATTGCCAACCTTCCACAGCATGCGGGTATAGGAAGCCACAGCCGCCATCACGGTTATTCCGCCAACGACAGCCAAGACCGCCAGCACGTGTATGGCGTAGAGGGGAACGGTAATGCGTCGCACGGTGCCACGCTGGTTTGAAGCGACGAAGAGGGTATAAGTCTGCTTTTTCATAATAGAGAGCGGTACGAAATCCCGATTTGCTAAAGCCGGCGTATAAATCAAAAACGACACATCCTCTGAGCCGGCAAACACAATACGAAAAGCCTTGGACCGCGAGCCTTGGTCCGAAAGCAAGGCCCAGTCTAGAAAAAGACACTCCGGCGCGTCAACCAAATTCTCGCTCCAAACACGATTCTATAAACCTGTGCGACAGATGGTATCTAGGCCACTGTACCAAGGTACCTATGAAAACCTGGATTGAATTTGCCGGTGCTCCCTTAGCCGGGACATCCATGGCACGCGTATAATTTGGCGGCTGGAGCTATCGTGCGCATCGCGGAAGACGAGTTGATCGGACGAATACGGCGGCGAATTCCGTCGCGGAAAGGCGGGGCGCTGCGCGTTGGGATTGGCCATGATGCCGCTGTGATTCGCCCGCGAGACCGGGATTGGGTCATCACTTGCGATCAGTTCTTGGAGAACGTCCATTTTATCGCGGATAAACATCCGCCGGATTCGGTGGGCTACAAGGCGCTTGCTCGGGCGACAAGCGACATCGTTGCGATGGCGGCGCAACCGCGATTTTTTCTGCTGAGTCTTGCATTGCCCACCAAACGAACCGGGCCTTGGCTGGGGGCCATGCTTTCTGGCATGGCTCGTGCGAGCAAACGTTTCGGGTTGAGACTCGCGGGAGGCGATACCGCGCGAACCGTTAATGAAGGCCCTCGTCTAGCGATGAATGTGACGGTGCTGGGGGAACTCGTGCGAGGACGGGCAATCGGCCGCGCGGGGGCAAAACCTGGAGATGATATTTACGTGACAGGCGTTTTGGGACAGGCCCAACTGGGACTCGAGCTTCTCCTAAGAACGAAGACTGGACAAAGACACAATCGAAAGCTGCTTGCTCATCACTTTTACCCGACCTTACCTCTCGAGTTCGCGCTTTGGCTCGGTCGCAATCAGGTGCCCACGGCCATGATGGATATCTCCGACGGGCTCTCCACAGACCTTACGCGGCTCTGCAAGGCCAGCGGTGTCGGAGCGCGAATCTACAGCGACCAAATACCCGCAGTTGCTGTTCCCATCTCACTACAGAAACGGCCAAGCCTCCATTCTTTAACTTTGGCGCTGCATGGGGGTGAAGACTACGGCTTACTTTTCAGTGCGCGGAGGAGGATTGCTTCACGCATTCCCCTGATCTTTGGCCACACCCGTATTACTCGCATTGGCGAGATCGTGAGCGGATCGGGAGTGAAGTTTGTCGATGCCAAGGGAAGAGCGTCAATACTGGTTCCAGGCGGTTGGGACCATTTTGCAAAGGGTTGAAGAAATGAAGAAGGCATACAACAAATGAACAGGCGTTCGAGTACGAATTGCGGCGGAATTGTATTGGATAGAGTTTCGTATACGGGGCGCTGATTACGAATGGGCGCTCACCACAAAGAGATCATGCTTCGCGGCGCGGCGGGACGGCTCGAAGCGATCCTTTGGAGGCCAAAAGAATCACTTGGGGTTCCTTTGGCGGCGGTGCTCTGCCACCCACATCCGCTTTATCAAGGCACAATGCACAACAAGGTCGTCTATCAAACTGCCAAGGTACTGGATTCCCTGGGCATTCCCGTTTTGCGTTTCAATTTTCGCGGCGTAGGAGCCAGTGAGGGAAGCTACGATCATGGCCGCGGCGAAGAAGACGATGTCCGCGCGGCGCTCGATTACCTCTCAGCGGAATTTCCCAGCGTGCCTTTGCTGGCATCGGGTTTCAGCTTCGGCGCGTGGGTCGGCTTGCGCGTAGGATGCCTGGACGCCCGGGTCGCTGAATTGATCGGTCTTGGATTGCCGATCGACGATCGTAAGCTTCCTTTCGACTATTTGCGCACCTGCGCAAAACCCAAACTACTGGTTCAAGGAGAAAACGATCAGTACGCCACAAAGCCAGGGTTCGAAGGCTTCGCCGCTGGTTTCCATCCCGAAGCGATTGCGGCGACTCGCGTGGTCTTTGTTCCCGGCGACCATTTCTTTACCGGGCATCTCGACGAAATGACCGATGTGCTGCGCCGATGGTTGCTGGACCGGCACCCCGACCTGAAAGCTCCAACGCCCCCTGTAACATCTTGACTCGCCCCTATTGGCCTTGAGGATGCGGCGAGGTTTCCGTCTTCACTGTCGGTGGGTCCGGCGCGGCCGGCGGCTGGGGCTGCGGAACCACCGCAGGTTGTGGCGCGGGTTGTGGCGTAGGCTGGCCATGCCCCGAGCCTTCTTCCGATCCTTCCGTCGGCGCGCTGTCGGGAGTGTCCACGTGAACCTGCTTTGTCAGCGCGATCTTCTCGAGAGGCACGACATTGGGGAAATTCTCGACCGGGGCGTCCGCTAGGGCATTCTGCATGAACTGCAGCCAGATGGGCAATGCGGCGCGCGCACCCGTCTCGCCGCGGCCCAGCGACTTTTGCTTATCGTCGAATCCAACCCAAACTCCAGCCGTGACCTGCGGGGTAAAACCCATGTACCAGGCATCGGTGAAATCATTGGTCGTCCCAGTTTTACCCGCGGACGGCCTCCCGAGCGCCTTGGCGCCCACGCCGGTTCCGAAGGTGACGACGTCTTCCAGCATGGCCACCATCGTGCGCGCCACCTCTGGCGACACGACATCGTGCGCGGCAGGCCGTGCCTCTTCCAGCAGAGCGCCATCGTAAGTGGTGACGCGGCGGATCAGATGCGCGTCGATGCGAATTCCGTCGTCGGGGAAGACGGTGAAAGCCGAGACGTGCTCCATCAGGTTTAGATCCGCAGCGCCGAGCGCGATGGGAAGATAAGGAGGCAAGGGGCTGTTGATGCCGAACCGGCGCGCCATTTGGATGACCTGGTCGATTCCGATTTTATCCGCCAGTTTGACCGCGGGAACGTTACGGGAACCAGCCAAAGCGCGGCGCAGAGTGATCAGGCCTTCGTATCGTTCGTCGTAATTGTGTGGAGAGTATGGCTGCCCACCACTCATCACCGTGAACGGCGCATCGAGGATGGTATCGAACGGAGTGGAGCCCTTCTCCATGGCCGCCGCATAGACGTATACCTTAAATGAGCTGCCCACTTGCCGTTGCGCCTGCGTAGCTCGATTGAACTTCGAATCCTCAAAGCTATAGCCTCCCACCATGGCCTTTACTTCGCCCGAGCCATTATCCAGAGCCACCAGCGCCGCCTGGGGGCCGGGATCTTGTTCGAGAGTTACATGCGCCGTGCTTCCGCTGATGTCTCGAATGTAGAACTGGGCGAGATCGCCCACGTGCAGCAACTCGCTTGGCAGGTGACGTCCAGTCCAGGCAAAGTCCGGCTGCGTAAGAACGGCGCGGTACGGACCTATTTTTACGACCGCGGCCTTCTCATCGACGGCCGTCACCAAGCCGTTGACGTAGTCCGACTTGGAGATAGGCGTATGCCAATCGTCGTCATCGTAATTTTGCAGCGAGGCATGCTGATCGCGGATTACGTTGGGAAGATTGCCGCGCCAGCCATGGCGATGATCGTAGGCGTGCAGACCTTCTCGCACCGCGCTATTTGCCGCGCGTTGCATGGCCACGTTCAGTGTCGTATAGACGCGCAGGCCGCGCTCGTGTACCGCCTGGGTTCCATAGGTCGATTCCAGGTACTTGCGAATCTCCTCGACAAAGTAGGGAGCTAAGTCATTTCGCGGCGATTGCACGTTGAGGCCAATCGGCTGTAGCTGCGCCTCACGTTCCTGCTGTGTGGTGATCTTGCCGTCACGTTGCATCAGGTCGAGCACTAAATTACGACGGTCGAGAGCGCGCTTGGGATAAAGGATTGGCGAATACACCGGGCCGCGAATCAAGGCGGCAAGCAACGCAGCTTCAGGCAACGTTAGCTTGCCCACGGGCCTGGCAAAATAAAATTCCGAGGCGGCCTCGAATCCGTAATTTCCGTGCGCCAGGTAGACCTGGTTGGCGTACATCGTGAAGATCTGTTGCTTCGTATAGTTGCGTTCGATTTGAATGGCTAGAAGCGTTTCCTGAATCTTTCTGCGAAAACTCCGGTCGGCGCGGTCCAGAAAGAGGCCTCCGGCAAGTTGCATAGTGAGCGTGCTGGCCCCTTCACGGATACGACCGCGGGCTGCGTTGCGCCAAGCCGCCTCCATGACACGGGGAAGGTCCACACCCCAGTGCTCAAAAAAATGCTGATCTTCCGTTGAGGTGATTGCGTTCTTCAGAACCGGCGGAATCTGTTCCCAGGTAAGCAGAATGCGCCGCTGTAAAGCGAAATTCCCGATCTGTTGGCCATCATCGGAATAGAGTTCGGTGATTACGTTCGGGCGGTAGTCCTCGAGTGCCCGGATTTCGGGTAGATCGGTGGAGTAAACAAAAATAAGCCCGGCTCCGGCTCCGAGCAGGATCACGCCCACAAGCAAAATCGCGAAGGCCAGGCGCCCCGCAAGCTTGCGCCCGCGTACTTGCAAAGTGATGGAAGGCAACATTGCGTTTAGCCGAACTAGACTCGCCGGGACTTGGCAGATGAGAGATGGCTATCGAGCAGCAATCGCTGTTCCACGGTGAACTTAGGCCTGCGATTTCCCGGCACTACGCGAAAAAAAATCCCCAACCGTGACGGCAAGAGCTACCGCCAGAAGGCCCCCGTCAAGAATCAATTCATGGCTCGGCTTCACGCTGTTATTGCCGAAGCAGCCGCAATTGATCTCGAGCCCTCCGAGCGCCGCGTGCGCCAGCGCAAACATGAACATGACCAAAAGCCCGGTAACACATAGGGCCGCCCATCGCACGCCTAACCCGACGACCAACAGGGCGCCGACGACGACTTCGATCCAAGGCAAAATCCTGGCCATCCATTCGACAATAGTTAGGGGCAGCATCTTGTAGGAGTCGATTCCCATCGCGAACAGAAAATAATAGTCCCCCAGGTGCCATGACCCGTTAAAGTGCAGCTTGGCGTAGGCCGCGTATAGGAAAACCACGCCGAGGAGTAATCTTCCCGCGACCAGAAGAAATCGCAAGTTGCTCCGCGTGCGCGGCCGCTCGATGGCGATCGGACTGGCTTGGCTCATACTTCAGCGCTGTTGCAGAAGGTAATCGATATACTGCTTGAGAAGCGAAAAGTTGACTCCGCCCGGCGGAAGCGGCGTCATCTGGCCCTTGTGAAACACGTAAATCGTCGGCGTGCCGTTCACGCCGCGAGAGTCACCGAGAGCCATATCACGCGCGATGGCAGCATCGATCTGCGGTCCCTGAGTGGCCTCGATCATGCGGACCTTCTTCATATCTGTAGGTGAGATCGCGCTGGATAGGGCATCTTCGATTTTGCCCGTGGAACCCCATTCATCTTGCTTGCTATAAAGCGTTTGCTCGGCCGTTTCGAATACGCCCGCTAGTGCCGCCGCACTGGCCCAACGCGCTGCCTCGCGCGAGTGAGAATGCATCGATAGCGGGAAGTCACGATGAACGTAATAAACTTTGCCGGCGGGTATATAGGTCTGCATCAATTGACGAGCCGTTTCAAGGTAAAAATTGCGGCATTGAGGACATTGATAATCGCTGAAAACTTCGATCGTAATCGGGGCGTCCTTCGATCCCATGGACTTGAGTGGTGTTAGGTCCAAAGCCGTTGCAGGCTTACCGACCTGGTTGCTTTGTTTAGGACGGGCGCTCGAGAGCATGGGCAGCAGTGCAACCAGTGCTATGGGTATAATTGCATTCACAAAAATGCGGTTCACATGCCCTCCCTACAAGGACAGGTACCAATGGGAATCGCTATTGTAATAGGATGCGAGCTCATTTAGAAGCGTTTGGCTCATAAAGATCGAGTTCCCCACCGATTTTGACGGCACGATCGGTGGAAAAGCCTGTCAATCCTTTAGATTGCCTTTGAATCAGATTACCCCACACCTGACACGCTAACAAGTGAGACACCATCGCGCGGGGTTGGGGCAAAATCGTACGGAAAATGAGGTGGAATTAGGAACGAATGCGTCCCGCGTGGCGAATTTCCCTACGATAGTCTGGCGCAAAAATCTCTACAGTGCGGCACATCTCATAGAGTCTCGACCGTACTCGCTGGCCTAGCCGGTCGATGAGCGTGTCTTCTCGGGCGATTGCGAGCTTTTCACCCGAGGGCATGCGCGGAATAACCGGCTCGGCTTCAGAGCGGTCGAGGTAGTTCGTGGTCAGCAGTGTGATCCGATTATCGTTGTACCTCTTGTTCAGAATGTGCCCGATCGTATCCAGAGCCCAAGGCGAAGGCTTGCTCGCGCCGATGTCGTCGATCATTAAAACTTCCGCTTTTAGCACCGGCTCGAGCACGCCCATTTCGCTGACGGGATGGTCCGGATCGTAACTGGCTTGCAGCTCCTTCAGCAGTTCGCGATAGTCATGGAAACGCGCGTCGTGACCGCGGCGCATCAGTTCGCGGAGCGCTGCGACGGCGAGGTGCGTCTTACCAACTCCGCAGGGACCCATCAGCAGGAGACCGCTCTCTCCGCTAGCCGGGTAATTTCGGGCAAAAGCTTGCACGACCACCTTGGCTTGGGCCAAGCTTCGATCCCATCCAGCTCCTTCCGGCCCCCCTTCCCAAACGTCGATTTCGAAGTTTTCGAAGTCGCAATGTTCATAACGGCGAGGGATGCGCGCCCGGGCCAGATTGCGACTGGCCCGATCCGCTTTGGAACACTCACACGGTATTGCGTAAGTGGGTTTCGGCGATCGGGATGGGGCGCCGTTTGCCGGGTCTTTGCGCTGTAAAGTACGCTGCCCATCGGCGTCTCCCCGCTCCACCAATTGCCAGCCAGTGCCGCCGCACAACGGGCATTGAGCCTGAACCATACGCGAGAGCATAGGCTGGGCGGCTTTCGCGCGCAAGCGCCGTGCTCCGTGGAAAAAATCGCAAATGTGAAAAACGACCGGAAGCAACCGAGGAGATTTAAAAGCTACTTGTGCACGCGGATCGCTCGCGGAGGAGGAACGCGCACGAGCGCATCTCGCGAAGGCTTGTGCTGAGCTGTGTGCAATCCGCGGGAGAGCTCTTGCTGAACGAATTCTGTAAAGGCCTTCATTTGGCGCTGCATTTCGCTCATTTTCTCACGCATGTTCAGGATGATCTCGATGCCGGCAAGGTTTACTCCCATCTCGCGGGTCAGAGTGAGAATGACTTCCAAGCGTTCCAGGTCCGCGTCCGTATATAAGCGCGTATTGCCTTCCGATCGTGACGGCTTGAGAAGACCTACCCGTTCGTAAAGCCTGAGCGTCTGAGGATGGAGTTGATAGAGCTCAGCTACCGCGCTGATCATATATCCCGCGCGGGCCTTTTTCTTTGGCGCTCGGATCGGCATGGCTTTACCTCCCGTTAAGCTCCCGCGCGCGCAAAAATATCCTGACGCGGATTTTCCGGTTCCAGACGGGCCAATTCGCGCAGTAGATTCCGCACGCGCTCATCGATAGGTTTGGGCACGACGACCTGCAGTTCGACGTACAGGTCCCCGCGTTTTCCAGGTTGGCGCACCGAAGGCACGCCCTTCTCTCGCAGGCGAAGCTTCTGGCCGCTGCTGGTTCCCGGCGGCACACGCAACAGCGAACGTCCGTCGAGCGTAGGCACTTCGATCTTAGCGCCTAACGCCGCTTCGGAGACGGTGATGGGCACGACGGCGTAGAGATCGTCGCCGCGACGGTCAAAGTAAGGATGCGGCTTCACCTCGGTAATGAAATAAAGATCGCCCGGGGGTGCCCCGTGAGTCCCGGCATTGCCGTGCCCCGGAACCCGCACGCGCGATCCACTCTGCACGCCCGCGGGTATGCGCACTTCTATCGTCTCAGATCTCCGTACGCGGCCCTCGCCGCCACAAACGCGGCACATGGCTTGAACCCGGCCCGTACCCCCGCAGCGCGTACATGCGACATTGAAGCGCATGCGGCCGGAGGTTTGCGTAACATGCCCCGTACCCCCGCAAGCCTCGCAAGTTTGAGCCGGCCCTACCGCGCCTGCGCCGCCGCACGTCGTGCAGGGGTCCAAGCGGGAGATCGTCACTTTTTTTACCGTGCCTCGTACGGCTTCCCAAAAATCGATTTGGATTCCGTACTCCAGATCCGAGCCCGCTTCTTCTTCGGGAACGCCTGTTCCTGTTCCCCCGCGAAAGAATTGGCTGAATAGGTCCCGGAAGTTTGTGCCGCTCGAGCCGCCAAAATCGAATCCGCCGAAATCGAAGTGAGCGCCCGGATCTTGCTCCGGAGGGACCGCGCTTCTGCGCTCGGCATCGAAGCCAAACTGATCGTACATCTGCCGTTTCTTGGTATCCGAGAGGACGTCGTAGGCTTCTTGAATCTGCTTGAATTTCTCTTCCGAGGATTTGTCGCCGGGGTTCAGGTCAGGGTGATATTTGCGGGCCAGCTTCCGATAGGCTCCGCGGATCTCCTTCTGGCTGGCTTTACGGCCAACGCCGAGAAGTTCGTAATAATCCTGTTTGGCTGTGGTCGCCATAATTCTGACTCGCTCGCGGTTTGCGAAGCGGAGATTCGCTTAAAGCTTCGCCCAACGGGCGTTGAGTTCCGTTAATTCGGTTTGCTCGCGCGACAGTTCTTCCCGGCGCCGGCGCCGCTCTTCGTCCAGGCGCCCGCCCATGGCCGCCTCTTTCTGGTTGGCGCGCTCGATCCAGCGATCGATCCACGCTACCTTTTGCTCTACGCTGGCGGCATCAGAGCGAAAACGAAGCAAATGGCCGCTGATTTCCACCCCCCGCGGCGGAAATTCCGGCGGGGGCGACTGTTGCGCATCATAAAAGAGGCGCTTCCAGTCCGCCGAGGGTGTCTCCGTTAGTTGCACCTGCACCAGATAAAAATTCTCGCGCAGCCGTTGTAGCGCGAGCGGAGGTCCCGCTCGCTTAGTGCCATCCGCCATCTCTAAGCTCCGTAGTAAATCTGCCAAGGGCGCGGGAGGCTACTTTCGGAAATAACCTCCCGCATGGACGTATTCAGGTTAGTTCGGGTTAGTTCGGCTTCTTTGACTCGTCGACGTCGACGTATTCGGCGTCGATGACCTCGCCTTCCCCAGGCTTCTTGCCCGCCGAGCCCTCGCCTTGCGGGCCGCCAGGAGTACCTCCAGGCGCTCCCGTCCCCTGGCTTCCTGCGGCGCCGGCCGCCGCGCTGGCGCGGTAGAGCACTTCGGCAAGTTTATGCGATGCGCTCTCCAGTTCCGCTGCGGCTGATTGAATGGCCTCGAGATTGCCGCCGGAAAGCGCGCTCTTACCTTTCTCGATCGCGGCTTCCACCGCTTTGACGTCCCCCTCCGCAAGCTTTTCGCGATTCTCACGGATGAGCTTTTCCATTTGGTAGATGCGGGTATCGAGCGTATTGCGAGCTTCGACTTCCGCAAGCTTGCGACGGTCCTCGTCCGCGTGGGATTCTGCCTCTCGGCGCATCTTTTCGGCTTCGTCCTTACCGAGACCCGTTGAAGCGGTAATGGTGATCTTCTGTTCTTTGTTGGTTGCGAGGTCCTTTGCCGACACGTTCAAAATGCCGTTCGCATCGATGTCAAACGTCACCTCCACTTGTGGCATTCCTCGCGGCGCCGGCGGTATGCCCATAAGGTGGAATTTGCCCAACGTACGGTTGTCGGGCGCCATCTTGCGTTCTCCCTGCAAGACATGAATCTCCACCGAGGGTTGATTATCCGAAGCCGTCGAGAAGACCTCGGACTTGCGCGTGGGTATCGTCGTGTTCCGTGGGATAAGCACCGTCATCACGCCACCCAGTGTCTCAACGCCAAGCGAGAGCGGCGTCACGTCCAGAAGGAGAATATCTTTCACCTCTCCTCCCAGCACGCCTCCCTGAATCGCTGCGCCCACGGCAACGACTTCGTCCGGGTTAACACCTTTGTGGGGTTCCTTGCCCCCGAAAAGGTCCTTCACGATTTGCACCACGCGCGGAATGCGCGTCGACCCGCCTACGAGAACCACTTCATCGATCTTGTCCGGCGTCAGGCCGGCATCAGACAGAGCTTGCTTCACGGGACCCACGGTCCGTTGCAGCAAATCCTCCATGAGCTGCTCTAGCTTCGACCGCGTCAGCTTGAGCTGCAAATGCTTTGGCCCGGAGGCATCCGCGGTAACGAAAGGAAGGTTGATTTCCGTCTCCATTACCTGCGAAAGCTCGACCTTGGCTTTTTCCGCTGCTTCCTTCAGGCGTTGCAGGGCCATGCGATCCTTGCCCAAATCGATTCCCTGGTCCTTCTTAAATTCCTCGACGATCCACTCCATGATGCGATGATCGACGTCGTCGCCGCCCAGGTGCGTGTCGCCTGCGGTGGCCTTCACTTCGACAACACCCTCGCCCACCTCCAGGATGGAGATATCAAACGTTCCGCCTCCCAAGTCGTACACCGCGATCGTTTCGTCCTTCTTTTTGTCCAGACCGTAGGCCAGAGCCGCAGCCGTCGGCTCATTAATGATCCTCAACACCTCGAGGCCGGCAATTTCTCCAGCCTGCTTGGTTGCCTGTCGCTGACTATCGTTGAAATAAGCGGGTACAGTGATGACCGCCTTATTGACCTTCTCCCCGAGAAAATCCTCCGCGGCGGTCTTCAGCTTTTGCAGGATCATCGCGGAAATCTCGGGCGGGCTGTACGTCTTGCCAAAAATCTCCACCCGGGCATCGTCGTGCGGACCGCGAACGACCTTGTACGGGATACGCTTTGTCTCCTCGACGACTTCATCGTACCGGCGCCCCATGAACCGCTTAATGGAGTAAACGGTGTTCTCTGGGTTTGTCACCGCTTGGCGTTTGGCCACTTGCCCTACCAGGCGTTCGCCAGTTTTGGTTATACCTACCACCGAAGGAGTGGTGCGCGCCCCTTCCTGGTTGGGGATGACCGCAGGCTCCCCACCCTGCATCACGGCAACCACGGAATTGGTGGTGCCCAAATCGATGCCTATGATCTTACTCATCTGTTCCTCCGTCGTTGCCCCGGGTGAGTGCAGCCCGGCTCGGGGCGTTTTACACCGAGATTCTACACATTGAGTGTATCTATGTCAAGTTATTTGATATAGCACGTAATCAGCCTGTGTTCAGTAACTTGCAGTGAGTTCATGACGGTGTATGGCCCGGGGGCCGCATAAGATGCGCCCAGCCCTAAGCAGCCGCCTTACATCTGGTCCTTAAGTGGTGTCTTCAATAATTGACGTCTGTGAGGTTATCTCTCGATCCCCGCCTCAATCACGAGGGCTCCAAGTTTCTTGAATTCGCGACTTCCATGAACGCCGCATATTCCCCAAGAGCTGCAGAACTCGGCAAATGGATCGTTCTCGGGGGATGCTACAAACTGCAGCGCACGGGACTTCGTCGAGTCAGCGGCTCTAACGCATCATGAATTGCAGGGCATACTGGGGCGCCTCGCGCGCGGGCTGAACTCAGACGCGGAGGCTCAGTCCCTCCCTCGGGATAGAGGTGTCATTTGCTTTCAAATGACACCTCCGCCGCCCTCGGCGTTTCATTGACATGGAACGCGGAAGCCGGTATGATCCCGCCTGATAAGCTCTTATTGCGGAGTGGTTTTTCCCTCCTTGCTCTAAGCTCATGAGCGGGATTCCGTAAGGAAGTTAGGCACACGGGCGGGTAAGCTATTCCCTGGGAGGCCTGTAGGATGTTTGGCAATTACGATACGCTAGGCGGCGACTCTTCGGGCGCGTCAGCATCGTTCGCTGCAACGCGCGCTCCTGAATCGGAAGAACGCGCCTCAGCTGATCAAAGCCCTCCGATTGGTTCGGAGAGCTCCGGCCAGCGGCCCGATACTTCTTCGGCAAAGGACCAGGTCTCTACTCCCAGCAATTCTCAGAGCACCTCCTCGGAGGGTGCCAATACTACCAGTTCCGAAACTCCCGCTGCGGAAGCGCCTGCCACAACTGACGAATCGGCAGCTGCGCCCTCGAGCGAAGAACTTAATCAGTTGATGGAGCAATATGCCGCGCCCCAGCAAGCTCCCACTGAGGGAGAGATTGTTGAAGGCAGGGTTGTAGCGGTGGCCGATGTGGGTGTGGTAGTCGACATTGGCGGCAAGACCGAGGCTTTGATTCCCGCGGGCGAATTCATGGAAGCGGATCAGCCCATTCAGCTCGATCCGGGCCAAAACATCGAAGTTCAACTCACCGGCGAGCACAAGGATGGCTACCTCGTAGTTTCTTATCAGCGCGCGCGTCGACGCCGCGTCTGGGCCAATCTCGATAAGGCTTACCACGACAAAACTACGTTGACGGGCCGCATCGTTGATCGCGTGAAGGGCGGCTTGGTCATTGATGTGGGTGTGCGCGCGTTCCTGCCTGCTTCGCAGGTCGATCTTCGGCCGGTACATGAATTGGAGGAGTGGAAGGACCGCGATATTGAGGTCCGAGTTCTCAAGCTTAACCGGAAGCGCGGAAACGTAGTGGTCAGCCGGCGCGCGATTCTAGAGGAAGAGCAAAAATCGCAGCGGCAGAAATTGCTGGATTCGATTACCGAGGGCCAAGTCTTCCGCGGGTCGGTCAAGAGCATTACGAGCTATGGCGTATTCGTAGATATCGGTGGAATCGATGGCCTCCTGCACGTCTCCGATCTTTCCTGGGGTCGCGTGGCCAATCCCGTCGACGTCGTTCGGCCTGGCGACGAACTGGATGTTCAGGTTCTAAAGTTCGATCGCGAGAAGGGCCGCATTTCCCTCGGGCGCCGCCAGTTACTGCCCGATCCGTGGGTTACGGTT
>Ga0206978_1156_pt1 | contig 14508 bp, 14 predicted proteins | sample Alteio_BWMinCont_21_FD_153477 | JGI IMG/M metagenome (GOLD analysis project Ga0206978, IMG submission 153477) | Enriched cells from forest soil in Barre Woods Harvard Forest LTER site, Petersham, Massachusetts, United States -... | ecosystem: Environmental > Terrestrial > Soil > Temperate forest >...
CGCAAGGAGGCGAGATAAAGCGCCTGGACATTGGAGGGCGCCGGCTTTAAGACCACCTGATATTGATAATAGTGCTGTAAGCGGTTGGGGTTTTCGCCATAGCGACCGTCGGTGGGCCGGCGGCTGGGTTCGACATAAGCCACTTTCCAGGGCTGAGGCGTCAAACATTCAAGAAAGGTCGCGGGTTAAACGTTCCCGCACCCTTTTCGATATCGTAGGGCTGCCAGAGCAAACAGCCCTGCTTAGCCCAATACTTGTGCAGCGTAAGGATGATTTCTTGAAACGTCAAATCTCCACTCCCACCATTTGTCTAAATCGGTTCACATGCAGTGGCCGGTTCAGATGATCCGCCACGACGCTCCCGGCCAAATGCTCAACGGCCGTGATCGCGGGGCTTTTCCAATCCTTTTCTCCGAGGTCCACCAGCGGCTCTTCCAAAAGAGATTTTGCCCAGTCAGGATAATTGCCGACCAGATCCACCCATGCTTCTCGGTTATCGAGCCCGAAGCCGGCAATGGCGAGAAACCTGACCGCAAAAGCCAATCGGATCATGCCGATCGCTGGTGCCTTAGATAGCGCAGTGAGCGTTTCCTGCAAAAGGAAAAATTTTTCAGGGCTCGTTTGTTCCTCGGGAGTCAGCCGGTGAACCACTTCGCAGACCCATGAGGCCGCTGTGCATTTGTCGACTTGTGTTCGGAGCGCGGGATAGCTCGAGTGAATTTTACCCCCCACAATTTTTCCCCATCCTCTGCCCGGCACCAAATAAAGAGCGATATGGCTTTCGACAAACGGCTCGGTAAGGCCCGCGAACTTGGCGGTAGAGCGTGCTGCGCTCGTTGCTCGCGCTGTCACACGACCCATTTCGCGCGTAAAAAGCCCGACGATCTTATCTGCCTCGCGGCTTCGGCGAGACCACAACACAATGGCCTGAATGTTATGAATCATGATTCACAGATGGGAGAGAAGATTTTAGCCCATTAGGGGTTGATCTGCAACGGTATGACTTTAACGGTCAAGCGGCTTGGCGCGTATCTTTTATATGAGATGACTTTGCCTTAACAGCAACGTGGGTATGAGTCAATTCTACGACTGGCCAACCATTCCGATGTGCAAGAGCTTTGATTTGATCGGCCATCTTAGGATCTTCGGGAAAACCATCTTTGTCCAGCCGAACGAAGACGCCCGTAATTCGCACCACGTTCCCAGAACGGCTTATGCCTTTGATCAGCACTTCGTTGTACATCTCGGGATGGGTGTCCTTTAAAAGGCCTTCGGGAGACAGGTATAAAAGATCTTGTTCCATGTTATGCGTGTTGAGGAACATAGTTCCCTGGTCCCGATCATAAGTCCGCATGATATTGCTTTCAGGAACCTCCAAGATGAATCCTATTGAATCCCGTGTCGTCGTGTGATCCTGATCGATCAAACAGGTAGATATGAGGGGTTTTTCTGCGATCATTTCCGGAGTGACCAGCAGGTCTATTTGTTTACTGTCGTCTCGCTGACCCGTTCTCGCTGCAAGTTCTGCCAACGCGTGTTTATGTTCCTGAGTCGCCACGCCATGAATCAGATACCGGAAATGCTTTGGGTTGTGCTTCTTCGGATCCATTGACGAGTTGGACCAATTGGGCTTACGAGGCATTGACCAATCTAAATATCGCTTAGCAGTCACTTCGCTTACTATCCGCTCAAAAAGAGACAGGCGTTCTGAATATTGAAATTCCTCCGTCCGTAATAAATCATGATCTTGCCATGAAGTGATGAAGGGACGAATATCATAAGCTGGCTTATCTTCAATTCGATCCATTGCAAAATTCCACAGCATATTCTCCAATTTCAGCTCTGCGCCCTTGTCCCGCAGATGAATAACTTTTGCCACAGGTCGTACAACCGGTCCTCCATTTTCATAATAGGGGAGAAGATGAGTTGGCTCGTCGTACCCAGCCCGGCCTTTATAGGACAGAGATTGCATGTGCCGTTCGAGCTTGTTCGGATTGATATCCGAAGTGACGAATTGCTGATCTTTGTAAGAAATCAACAATAAGTAATCGCTGGAACCAAAGGCCCAGTGTGATGCTCTAATGAAATACGCAGAGAGAAGAGACTTTCCCATGCCGGAGCTGCCACCGATAACAACTGCTTTCCCATTGTCTTGGTCAAATACGAAATCCGCAAAGATAGGAGCCAAGCGAATCTCCCCTGCCATGATTGCTTGGAGAACAGCTTTTTGCCGGTGACTCAAAGGAACCTCTTGAAGTGCGCGTTCAATCCTAGAATTGTTGGCGATTGCACTGGAAAGATAACTCGTGTGCCAAGGCAAGGCTCGAAGCGTATCCACAATTTCCTGTGGGGTAAGCGATTGTGCAGCAAACGGGCTGTCTCCCAGAGTGAGCCATGGGTTGGTACTCTTTGCGGGCACCTCTCTGAGCAGGGAGGAACGAAGACGACGGAAAAAAGTCCCTGCCCAGTTCCAAGCTGTCGCACGAAGAGTTAGAGCCTGACTTGGGAAGATTTCCGCGCTTTCAATGTCGGACCTCTGATTTTGGACGCGCCAAAGTAAATCCTTTGCCTGTGCAAAATCGTGAGTAGTAAGGCACAAGGTAAGCCCCACCGCAAGAGAGCGCTTTAAGCTGATAATTCGCGACATAATCATCCTATTTAGATTACCAGACCCAGGTTACAAGAAGGTTACCAGAATAGCGGAATCTCTTGCATGGCAAACAAAATTATGATAAATACTGATCAACAGAGTAGATTACTGATATTAGGAGATGCCTATGACCACGTTTGCCTTAACGGTTGAAGAAGTGGCAGCCTACTTGAAGTTGGCGCCGGTGACGGTTTACCGAGAGCTTGTGAAGCGGCGTTTGCCTGGGTTTAAAGTAGGCAATCAGTGGCGAATTCGCAAAGACATTCTCGATGAATGGATTGAAGAGCGAAGCGGCTGGCAGAAGCGCTTTGATCGGCTCTGGACAGACTTTCAGAAGCAAGGCCGGCGACAAGGAGTTACCGAGGACTCGGTGGCTCGAGAAGTGACCGCTGCACGCAAGGCCAAGCATTGAAAGTCGTTGTAGATACAAACGTATTCGTCTCGGGTTTGCTCGTTCCAGGAGGAATGTCTTCTCAGGTGATACGCCAGTTTCGCGATGGCTTATGGGATCTGGTGGTGTCCGGAGCGATTATTGAAGAGTATGGTGAAGTGCTCGGGCGTCCGCATTTCAAACTGAAGCGAGAGCATATTGCGCAGTTCTTGAGAGAAGTCGAATTACGAGCCCTCAAAGTCATTCCTTCCAAACGGTATTTGGCTGTCCCTGGAGATCCTGACGATAATGAGTTTGTCGACGTGGCCATGGAAGCCAAAGCGGACTGCATCATTTCTGGGGACAAACACCTCTTGTCGCTCAAAAAGTTTCATGAGATTTCGATCCTCTCTCCGGCAGAATTTATTGAGAAAGGGCCTTACTGACAAAGGCTTCGGCGAGTTTGCGGCGGCGGAGTTTGCGGATGGCCACTTGCAAGCCTTCAGCCCGCAGGTTTTCTCCTTTTTTGACGGGCCGCCCAAGCACTTGGACGCACCAATCGGCCAGGCGCAGATTCTTGGGGCCTGAAAAGGTGGGCGACCAGGCGACGCCAAGCCGCGAGGCGACCGCTGAGACTGGAACTCCTCCCCCCATAATCCAGCCACCTGACGTGGGATGCGCGTGGATCGGCAGTGAGTCTTCTTCACTTTCAATATCGCCGACTAACTCTTCAATAATGTCCTCAACAGTAATGAGACCCAGGACACGATTTTCCGGGGAAACGACCAGGGCCACGTGTAGTTTTTCACGCATCATCTGCTCCAGGACTTGAGAAATGGCCATATCGCCCGGTATCCGCTTGATCCGTCTGGCAATGCCTTCCACCGTAGGCGTGGAAGCGTGCATTTTGAGGGCGCTCACCAAATCTTTAAACGTGATATATCCAATAATTGTCTGGGGGTCATTTTCCACCGTACAGATCGGAAAGCGCGTATGCAGGTCCAAGTGGGCCCGAATGAGCCCCTCGCCTAAGGAAAGACTGGCCGGAATCATGGAAATCTCGGAAGCCGGCAGGAGGATTTCTTCGATCCGGCGGCGTGACAACTGGGCGGCGGCGAGCACAATTCGCTCTTCCTGAGCTCCCATGAGGCGTTTCGTCCGAGCCAAGGACACCGCGGCTTCCAGTTCATGGAAGCCCGGGATATCGCCTAGTTCTTGGGCTTTGCCTTTGAGGATCAGTCTTTCCATGGCGAGTATGGATTTGACACACCATTCGAAGAAGTGGGCCACCGGCCAAATCAACCACGCCACCACCCTCATGGGGCGCGCCAGCTTCAAGCAAACCCACTCTTTATTCTCAATCGCAAAAACCTTCGGAATCAACTCGCTAAAGATGATGGTGACGGCGCTCAGGGGAATGACAAAGCAAATGATCGCGAGCGCCTGCGCTAGAGGATGCGACAAGCCCCACAGGGTTTCCAAGCGGGGCGTGATCAATTCCTGCACACCGGCGCCGCCTGTGGCCGCCGCGATCGCTCCCGCAAGCGTCATTCCGACCTGCGCCACCGCAAGACTTGCCCCGATGCGCTCCTTCAAAGCAAGAGCCGAGGCGGCGCCGGCTTTCTTTTGATTGACCAATACGAGAAGCCGGGCTTGAGACACTGAAGCGAGCGCCATTTCAAAAGCCGCAAAGACGGCATTGAGCACAAGCATCGCAAAAATGATGAGGAGTTCGGGTGTATAGGGCATTACGGGTTCGTTCTTTCCCACCTTCGGAGCAGCGCGTTCTGGCGCTTAAACATCCGGCGGCGCGGAATGGGCGTGTAATCGGTGTAGCCCAACAGATGAAGGATACCGTGGATCAAAAGAAGACGGACTTCGCGACGAAGAGGATGACGCATTTTTTTCGCTTGAAGGACGGCTTGATGGACGTTGATGGCCAAGTCGCCTTGAAGCCTCACCCGGGGTAAACCGCCCTCTCCCGATGGGAGAGGGACAGGCGAAGCCCGAGGGTGAGGCATGTCATTTCGAAACGATATGACATCCGTCGTGCGGTCCACGCCCCGGAACCGGCGGTTGAGCTGTTGAATCCGTTTATGCCCGGTAATGTCCAGAGAAAGCTCCGCAGGACCGGGCACCTTTTCAGCCGTTAGGATAAAAGCCGCAAGCCGCTCCAAATCTTGCCGATGATAGGCCCCGGATGGAATGCGCGTGGATCGAAGAAGGGTGAAATTAGGGTTTGCCACGACTGAGAGGAGATGGCGTTTCGGCTTCGGGCATCTCCGGATATTCGATGCGCACATGGTAAATGGCCGAAAGAGACGCCGCGAAACTATCGATGATCCGGCGCAAGTCCTGCAGAGTGATGGGCGCCTGGTCCAACTGGCCATCCATAAATTTACTGTTTACGATCTTTTCGATCAGACTACGCAAACGCTCGTAGGTAGGCTCCTCCATGGCGCGGCTGGCGGCCTCTACGGAATCCGCCAGCATGCCGATGACCGTTTCTTTGGAGTGCGGTTTGGGACCCGGATATCGGAAAGAGTCCGCCGATGGCGATTCTTCATCACTATGTTCCAACGCCTGCATATAAAAGTATTTGATGAGGCTCGTCCCATGATGTTCCGGGATGAAACGCAAAACCTCTTCCGGAACGCTGTAGGTCCGCGCCAAGGCGACCCCGTCCTTCACATGCGACATGATGACGAGGCTTGATATTGAGGGGTTGAGCTTGTCGTGCAACTCCGCCTTGTCTTTCACGTTCCGGCGCATGGTTTGATTCTCAATGAAATAATCCGGATGTTCGAGTTTCCCGACATCGTGGTAGTACATCCCCACACGGCAAAGAAGAGAATTGGCCCCGATTGCTTCCGCCGCCTGCTCCGCCAGGGCTGACACCAATAGCGTGTGATGGTAGGTCCCGGGGGCTTCCATCATGAGCCGTCGCAGGAGCGGACGATTGAAATCGCCTACTTCCAGAAGCGTGATCGGCGTTATGCGCGAGAAAAAGGATTCCAGGACCGGCAGAAGCGCCAAAGATACGATGACACAAAGAGCGCCGTTTATTCCGGCCCAGGCCATGCGATGAAGCGTCATCATATGGGTCCACACGTGGAAAAGGCTGAGGCCATAGAGACACAAGGCGGTCACCCACACGATATGGAAACCCGCGCGAACCATATCGGAGCGGTGACGCACGTTCTTGGAAGCGAGCATCGCGGCTACACTCGAGAAGAAGGCCACAAAGACCGCGTTAAATGACAGATTGTAAAGCACGCCGCAGAAGATAGAGAGCACCACACTGATTAAGAAGGCCAGACGGATATGCAGAAGAAGCGTCACGAGGATCGCAATGGCGCCAATAGGGACCCCGTACTGCGAGAAGGCCGGAAACCGCTCGCACAATTCGATCAAGGCCACGCCCAAAATCATGCACAGCCCGATCAGAAAAACCGCTTCGTCATCGTTCACAAACTGAGGCAGGTCGATGCGGATGTAAATGACGAAGAAGAGCGTGAGAACGGCAATGAGGCCCGCTAAAGCCAGAACCCGGGGAAGAACAAATCCCACTTGCGGCAAAAGAAGCATAAACAGAACGAGGGCCGAGCCCACGGTGACGATCGGGGTAGGAATATGAACTTGCTTCGCCAGAAGCGAAGACGCTTCCTGGCGCGGGCTTTTATTTTGGGTGCGATTCACCCACTCCAGCATCGACTGGAGCATTCCTTTAAGACCGTTCAGCCACCATTTTCCCATAAGAGTTACCGAGCTTCCTGCTGCTTTTCCCAGTCTTCGTAGGCCCGCAGAATTTCTTTCACCAGGGGATGACGCACCACGTCTTCTTGGGTGAAATGAATGATCTGGATGCCCGGAACTCCTTTGACGATCATCGGGAGCTGAACCAGTCCGGACATTTTTTTGGAAGGCAGATCGATTTGCGTGACGTCGCCGTTCACCACGAGCCGTGAGCCCTGCCCCATGCGCGTGAGAAGCATCTTCATTTGCTCGGTCGTGGCGTTTTGGCCTTCATCGAGAATGATAAAGGCATTCTCCAGCGTGCGACCGCGCATATAGGCGAGGGGTGCGATCTCAATGGTTTCTTCATCGCGATAGAGCCGGAAGCGATCCGGCCCGAGCATGGAATGAAAAGCGTCATAAAGTGGACGAAGGTAAGGGTTCACTTTTTCGTAGAAATCCCCAGGCAAGAACCCGAGCTTCTCTCCCGCCTCCACGACCGGTCTCGTGAGAACAATTTTGGAGACTTTGTCCTCTTTCAGAGCGGCCAAAGCGCAAGCGACCGCCAGATACGTTTTCCCCGTGCCGGCTACGCCGATCCCGATCGTTAAATCGTTCGAGAGAATCGCATTCACATAGGCTTTTTGATTGGCGGACCTGGGGCGGACAGCCTTGCCTAGCGTGCTGGTATAGGTGGCGGAGGACGGCGGTTCGAGAGTCGCGGTGGAGGACTCGAAAGAATGATTATCGCGGCCTAAGTTATCGCGCATCTCATGAATGGCCAAAAGCGCCTTTTCCACTTTTCCCGGCGCTCCGCGGATGGAGAGGATATCCCCCCGCCCAAAGATCTGGACGCCATAGGATTGTTCAAGAGCTCGAAGGTTCTGGTCATGCTGACCAAACAACCGAAGTGCTTCGTCCGAGCCTGTCAGGTGAATCTTTTTGGTAACCATTAATTAAGGCGGCCATAGGCCGCCTGTACTAGGACAGTTTAATGCCTAAATCCCGCAATTGTAAAGGGGAAACTGGAGAGGGGGCGTTGGACATCAAATCCGCCCCTTTTTGGTTTTTGGGGAAGGCAATGACGTCCCGGATGGACGTTTCGCCGGAAAGAAGCCCGACAAACCGGTCTAGCCCAAGCGCAAACCCGCCGTGAGGCGGCGCGCCGTACTCCAGGGCTTCAAGGAGGAAGCCGAATTGAAGCTGGGCCGTCTCATCAGGGATCTGCAGCAGCTTAAAAATGAGGGCCTGATCCTCCATGCGGTGGATACGGATGCTGCCTCCGCCGATTTCGGTCCCGTTTAGCACAAGGTCATAGGCTCTGGCGCGAACTTTGCTCAAGTCGCCGCCTTGTCGAAGAACCGCCCAATCTTCCGGTCGCGGAGCGGTGAAGGGATGGTGCACGGCATTCCATCGTTTAGCTTCTTCATCCCAATCAAATGAAGGGAATTTCTCCACCCAAAGAAACTTCCACTGGCCTCCTGGAATGAGCTTTTGCTTTTCGGCCATACGACGGCGCAGCATCCCCAAGATTTTGAAGGCAACCGCTGGGGAATCCGCCACAAAGAAGCTGATGTCCCCCTCTTTCGCTCCGGCTTTTGCGCGAATGGCCTGCAGTTCTTCCGGCTTAAAGAATTTGGCAATTGGAGATTCCGGGCCGCTAGCGGCCCATTTGATCCAAGCCAGCCCTTTAGCACCCAAGGTGTTTGCCCACTGCGTTAAATCATCAGTATCCTTGCGGGAAAAGGCGGAGCCTCCGGGAACCGAAATGGCCCGCACGGTTCCTCCCGCGGCCACGGCGCTTGCAAATACCTTGAAACCACACCCTTTGGCAATTTCCGAAAGATCGACGAGTTCCATCCCATACCGCATGTCCGGCGCGTCCGAGCCAAAGCGGCTCATCGCCTCGTCATAACTCATGTGCGGCACCGGGCCCGGGAAAGGTATCCCCATGACGCCCGTGAAAGCTTTGGTGACGAAACGCTCAACGGCCTGCTCGACATCGGTTTCCTCTACAAACGACATCTCGAGATCGATCTGCGTAAACTCCGGCTGGCGGTCGGCGCGCAGGTCTTCGTCGCGGAAACAGCGGGCCACCTGGAAGTATTTGTCATAGCCGGCCACCATCAGGATCTGTTTATAGAGCTGAGGGCTCTGCGGGAGTGCGTAGAAACTGCCTGGATTCATGCGCGAAGGAACGAGGAAATCCCGGGCGCCCTCCGGGGTTGATTTGGTCAGAAAAGGCGTTTCCATTTCGAGGAACCCATCCGCGACCAGCGACTGGCGAATTTCCTGCGTGATCCGGTTGCGTTTGATCATGTTGGCTTGCAGCGGTGGGCGGCGAAGGTCCAGAAACCGGTAACGCAGGCGCACATCTTCCCCCGCTTCGGAGTATTCCGAAATCTCAAACGGTGGGGGTTTCGAGGTATTCAGAATTTCGAGTGTTTCGACGTCGATCTCGATGTCGCCAGTTCCAATGTTGGCGTTGCGAGTCCCCTCCGGGCGTGCCAGAATTTTTCCCGACACTTCTACCACATACTCACTGCCTAAAACGCCGGCTTTCTTAAAGAGATCTGCCTTCTCCGGCCGGAAAACGATTTGGACGAGGCCCGTACGGTCGCGAAGATCGCAAAAAACGACCCCCCCATGGTCCCGCCGGCTATGAATCCAGCCGCAAAGCGTCGCGGACTGACCCACATGATTTTTGCGCAAATCGCCGCAATAATTCGTCCTTTTCATAAGGGTCGATTATATAATACTGCCGTTTCCATGGACCGTCGGGTTTTGATCGTGTTTCTCCCACTACTCTTGAGCCGTCCGGCTGTCTGGGCGGAAACCGAAATTTCTGCGCCAGAAACGGACACCGAGCGACAAGAAACGACTTCCGATCAAGAATGGGAAGCCAAAGGCGTCATTCCTCAGGGCGGTTTAACGGTCTCGACACAGCCCATCACCCCGATTACGCTTCTCCCTGACCACAATCCGTACGATCAGTCCCTGGAGGAATTAAACTTGGCGCAGGACCTCTGGAAGAAGGGGAATGCCGAAGCCGCGTCGGACGTGGGGCTGCAGGCGTATGATGATTTGATGACGATCTCTCTGCATCGAAGAAACAAGAAAAAACGCCAGCAGCTTCGCATGGACCGCCGACAGGCTGCCACCGTCTATATTGATTCGAGTATCGCCTATATTGAGGATTATGTGAAAAAACATGGGGAAGGACCAAACGCAAAGGCGGAAGGCCGCGCGCGCCTGGGCGATCTTCGAGATGTCTCCCAAAACTACCCCGAACTAACGAAGAAACTGAACAAGGCGCTCGAAGCCTACAACGTGCAGTCCTCCAGTACTACAAAGATAAACTAACTTATTTTTTCTCGATTTTGAGTGTGTAGGTCGATCCCTTATACGTAAAGAACGCCGGGTAGTCTGCGTTATCGACTACGCGAAGGAGATTGAACTGCGAGGCGATGGATTTTTTGGCATCCAACCGCGAATCCAAAGAACCGCGGCGTGGATAGTAGGTTGGCTTTCCAGCTTGGGGTGTCCCTTTTTTTAGAATGCCGGGATATTGAGAAACAAATTGGCTGCAAAGCCTCGACATCTCCCGGCCTACTTTGACGCGAAGGTCCGGGATGAGTTCCGTTCCATCCAAAATGGCTTTCCCCCGCAAATAAATACGTCCGGCATCTACTTTTTCAACAGCTTCAAATAGTGTAAGCGGAATCGATTTTGCCCCTTCAATCACAAGCCAATGAACGGGAGACCAGCCGCGTCCTTTAGGAAGAGCGCTTTCATGAACCACGATATTGGTCCTGTGGCGCTTGAGAACATGGGCTGGAACGATCTTGAAAAAGCCGAGAATAAAGAGGATATCGCCTTTGGGAACAGCTTCGGCACTATGGAGAAATGCTACTTCGTGCCGTTTTTTCCGAAGCTTTTTGACTAGCGCCGCTATCTCTTCGTTTTTCCAGCTGCTGTTATCGGAGAGGAAAGTGATTTTCATCCCTAGAAATATAGCAGTTTTTTTTCTTGAAAGCTTCCCGTTTTGGGGGTAGAGTGGGGGTGAGAAAGCCTCAGCTAGTTAAGAAGGAGGTGAGGGAAGATGCATCTAATCCTGTTAGCCATTGCTTGTTTGGGCGTGCAGTTCGTAGCCAAGTATGTCGGGCACAATGTGAAGAAGCTCCCCTATGATCTCGTAGGGCTGGGCGGTTTGTTCTTTCTATTGACCGCGGCATCGGGCCTCGACCTAGGGGGCATAGACGTGATTCATTCCCTAGTTGGTATGGTGAGTATGATCTCCCCGATTATGGGGTGGTTCTGCCTGCTAGGCGCCACCGTACTGGGTGTCTTGGACATGTTCAAGCACGTCATGCACGTCGAAAAACTTCTCCCTCACTAACTCCGAGGCGAGGACCTGCGCTTCCGCAATTTCCTATAGCGCGCGGTCCCGCAGGTCGTGAGCGGGATTTACCATCCGTACACAAAACCCCGGGCGATAGTCCGGGGTTTTGCTTTTTCTGACGGTTGACGCTTAACCGCAAGACTGATATACCTTGTTCGTGAACCTCCTCGTTCTTCTCCTTCTTGGAACCTTAAGCGCCGTGGTTGCCGCCGAACCTCAAAATGCCGTGGTCGTTGTGCCTGTGGCCGATGTCTGGAGCCGACCGCTGATGCCTGGCGAAAAACCTTCTGATGAACTGCGTGAAACTCAGGTTCTTTTTGGCGAGAAGGTAATCGTTCATGAATCGAGCGGCCCCTGGTCTCTCATTGAAGCCCTGGAACAGCCTGAATTTACACATCACAACCGTTGGGAAGGATATCCCGGGTGGGTCTCTAAAGACTCCCTCGCCCCTTCTCAAGGGGAGAGGGCGGGGGTGAGGGGTTCTTTAACAATTACGACTCAATGGGCACCTATTCATCTAGATCGCATGCATGAGAAAACTACTGTTTTCTTACCGTTGGGGGCAACGATCAATAAGCGGAACTCCGATAACGATTGGACCCGATTTGACTATCCGTCCATGCAACCCTTTGCTTGGATAAAAAATCAGTACCTCGGTTCCCGAGGCGAGCTCCTGAATAAATTGGTGGAGCCTCAAATTCGTTCAGACGTTCTAGAGAACTCAGAAATTCTGTCAGGAACTTCATACCTTTGGGGCGGCCTGACACCGGGAAATCCGCCCCCCCTCACCCACACCCTCTCCCCCCAAGGGGGGCGAGGGGATTAAGTATGGAATTGATTGCTCTGGTTTGGTTCATCTGGCCTACCGTGTCAATGGCATAACAGTCCCCCGGGATTCTCACGAGCAATGGATGAAAGCCAAGCCGATCACGAGAGCAGAGATTAAACCGGCCGATCTCATTTTCTCGGCGAAAGCCGATTACCCGAAAAAGATCACGCATGTGGCTCTGTACGTCGGCGATGGGCAGATCATCGAAGCGCCCCAGACCGGTATAGTGGTGCGGAAGATTTCTTTCAAAGAGAAATATGGAAAAGAGATTACTGAAGTGGAGTCCGGCGATAAAGTGGGCGAGCGAGTGATATACTTCGGAAGCTTCCTCCAAAAATAACATGCCGATTATTCAAACCATCGAGATCAATCCTATTTCCTTCAAGCTGAAGAAACCTTTTGTCACCGCAGGCGGCACGAAAACCGAAACCCACAATGTCCAAATCACCCTTCATCTGGCGGACGGGACACTTGGGATGGCGGAAGCTTCCTCCTCGATCGCCATGCCAAATGAGTCTCAGGAAAATATGATCAAAGCTTTGAAAAGCTTAATCCCGGAGCTGCGCGGGAAGCTGATCGAGAACTACCGCGAGCTCGTGGCTACCTCGTGGCGATTGCAGTCGCTCCATCCAACGGCGGCCGCCGCGATGGAATGCGCCATTCTGGATGCCTATACGCGCACCCTGGACCAGCCTTTGGCGGATTTTCTGGGCGCTAAAGGAACAGTCATTGAAACAGATCTCACGCTTTCTCTCGTCTCTCCCAAAGAACTCTTAAAACTGTCCCGCGACGCATGGAAGAAGGGATTTCGTCGCCTTAAAGTGAAACTGGGCGGTACTTCCCCCGAAGAAGATTGCGAGCGCATGAAGGCGGTCCAGAAAGGAGCGCCCAAAGCGGCTCTGGTGGCGGACGGCAATCAAGGATTTGGACTCTCACAGGCTGTCGACTTCATGCACCGAGTTAAGCGCGCGCAGATTCCGATTGTCTTCTTGGAACAACCGTTCCGAAAACACGATCTCCGTTCGATGCGGCTATTTCGTCAAAGAACCCATGTGCCGGTATTCGCCGATGAATCCGTTCTTTCGGCCGCCGACGCCGTCCGGGTTTTTGAAGCGGAAGCGGCCGACGGGGTTAATATCAAAGTCGCCAAGAGCGGCCTCTTGGGCGCGCTCGACATCATTCATATCGCACAGCGCTTCAAAAAGCGTCTTGCCATCGGCTGCATGGAAGAGTCCAAACTGGGTCTCGCCGCCAGTGTGCACTTAGCGTGCGGGACCGGCGCTTTTGAATGGGTGGATCTCGATTCCGTCTTTTTACTTGAACCGAACTCTCAGCGCGGCGGCTTTCTCATGAAAGGCCCCAAGTTTTCGGTTAAAGGGATCCGCTCCGGAATCGGCATGTGATCGAAAATCCTTTTCTGCTTTCCCTTCTGCTTTTAGGGCTTGTCTTCGGTATTCTCTGGCTCGAAAAAATTTCTGCCTTCCACAAACTGTACCACTACCTTCCCAGCGCATTCTGGTGCTACTTCGTTCCGATGCTTCTTGCCACTTTCGGCGTGCTCCCGGACCACTCCAAGGTGTATGACTTTTTGACGACCTACGTGCTATCCGCCTGTCTCCTTCTCTTACTACTCGACATCAATCTGCCTGCCATTCTACGGCTTGGCCCTACGGCGCTTACCGCGATGATTGTGGGTGCCCTAGGCATAGCGATTGGGGCCGTCGGAGCCTATGCCATTTTCGCGCGTTGGCTGCCGCCAGAAACCTGGAAAGGCGTGGGGGCGCTTTCCGCCAGCTGGATCGGCGGTTCAGCCAACATGCTAGCCGTCAAAGAAGGTCTGCATGCTCCCGATGCCGTCTTTGCGCCGATGGTGATAGTGGATACGGTCATCACCTATTCTTGGATGGGGCTGCTCGTGGCATTGTCCCCCTGGCAGGACGCCTGGGACCGGTGGGTGAAGGCGGATCGAACAACGCTCGATGACGTGGTGCAGAGGCTTGAAGGAATGGGCCGACTCGGCAAAATCGAAAATCCTGCTTCACCTCTCCATGGACTTTGGCTCATTGGGTTAGGAATGATAGGGGGCGTCGCCTGTCTGAAGCTCGGCGCTTTGTTGCCTCAGACGGCTTCTCTTTCCACCGCCGGCTGGGCTTTCCTCTTAATTACCGTTTTGGGCATCTTGCTTTCCCTAACACCAGCGGCGAAGCTCGAGCTTTTCGGCGCTTCACGGTGGGGCTATCTCTGTCTTTACTTGCTTTTAGCCGCTATGGGATCGAAAGCACGACTTCAATACATCTTCCAAGCGCCACTTCTTATCGTCATGGCCTATGTCTGGGTGTCCATTCATGCCGTGATCTTGGTCATTTACGGCTACATGATGCGCGTGCCAATGTTCTTCCTCGTCACATCCAGCCAGGCCAACATTGGGGGCACCGCCTCAACCCCGATTGTCGCGGGGGTTTATCAGGCCCGGCTGGCTTCCCTCGGCTTACTCCTCGCCATTGCCGGCAACGTGGTTGGCA
>Ga0206978_1114_pt2 | contig 14506 bp, 11 predicted proteins | sample Alteio_BWMinCont_21_FD_153477 | JGI IMG/M metagenome (GOLD analysis project Ga0206978, IMG submission 153477) | Enriched cells from forest soil in Barre Woods Harvard Forest LTER site, Petersham, Massachusetts, United States -... | ecosystem: Environmental > Terrestrial > Soil > Temperate forest >...
TTTTGTCCGCCAAATTGCTGCTCCCTCAAGGCCGCGGAGAACTGGCCATCGTGATCCTTTGGCCATCTGTCATTGCTACGCTCGGGTGTTTGGGATTGCCGGAAGCGGTCGCCTATCAGGCCACTCGAAAAGAAAACACACCTGCTCAGGTCATGATTTCCTCTCTGCTCCTGGCGGTGGGCTTCACGGTCGTCTTGGTGGGGATCGGGGTTATGCTCGTCCCTCTTGTTCTGAAGGCCGGTCATCGAGGAACGGAACATTTAATCCATATGACCATGGTTTATTTACTGTTTATCCCGTTGAATCTCGCGGCCTTGTGCGCTTTTTCCATGTTTCAAGGCCAAGCCAAATTCCTGGCTTATAACGTTCTCCGCGCCTCAGTGCACATTATGTATCTCGTCGGCATATTGGTTCTTTATTGTGTTCACCATATCTCAGTCGCATCTTTTGCCTTGGCATCGTTGGCCGCCAACACCTTTACGGTTATTGGTTCTTTGGGCTGGGCCTGGAAGAACGGGTGGTTCCACTGGAAAGGCGAACCGCTACTTATTAAAAACCTGTTGCATTACGGGCTTCGTGTACATATTGGTTCGCTAGCCTCGTTCCTGAACCTCCGCATGGATCAGATGCTGATGTCAATGTTCTTGCTTCCTGCCTCCCTGGGACTTTACGTTGTCGCCGTCACCCTTTCGGGCGGCGTCTATATTGCTGCCAATACGATCTGTATCATTGCTTTTACCTATATCGCAACGATCGCCGACCGCGAAGAACAATCAGATTGTTTTGGCCGTTTATTTCGCTTTTCTATGATCGTTACGCTATGTTCAGCGGCGATTCTTTACATCCTGACCCCTTGGGTCTTACAAACTTTCTTTGGTCCGGCTTACCTCGAAGCCACTTGGGCTGCGCGCATCTTATGTCTGGCATCTGTGGCTTTGGCCTTTAATGGATTGCTGTCGACGGGGTATCGAGCTTTTAATCTTCCACTCTTAACCAGTTATGCTGAAATTGGAAGCTTAGTGGTGACCTTCTTGGCCTTGTGGATCCTCTTGCCGAGGTTCGGCATCGTAGGAGCCGCATGGGCCTCCCTATTAGCCTATTTTTGTTCCTTTTGTTATTTAGCATTGTCACTTAAAACGAGATTAGGCATCACTCCCACTCATTTCTTCAAACCTCGGCGGGCGGATTTCGACTATTACCGCCAAAAACTTTTAGCGCTTTGGCCTTCTACCTTAAACCCGCCTTTTGTTGGTTAGGTTGTGATGAAGAAAAATCTCCTCATCCTGTTATTCGCGATAGCTGCCGGCCTGTATGTGCTGAATTGGCAATTCCGGTCGCTGAGCCTCGTTCATCCTACATTTGTCGCATGGCTGGGTGGGGGGGATTGGGAAGCCAATTTCTTAAGCTGGCATTTTTTCCGGCATGAACCGTGGTCCTTCCCGCTTGGTCGTATCGCGAAACTGGGTTACCCGTCTGGGACGTCGGTGGCGTTGACCGACCCCACGCCGATTTTTGCCTATCCATTTCGCCTATTCAGTGCCTGGCTGCCGGCGGATTTTCAATATGCCGGCATCTGGTTCACGGTTTGTTTTGTCCTGCAGGCGCTCTTTGGCGCCTGGCTTGTCGAACTCTTAACCCCTAATATTATTTTGATATTTATAGGGTCCTTTTTATTCACTTTGTCACCCATTTTATTGCAACGAGTTCGACATATTAGTCTTTGCGCCCATTGGCTTATTCTGGCTTTTCTGTGGCTCTATTTTCAGAAGCGTGAACGGACAAAGCGAGATTTCGTTTTTCTCTATGCGCTAAACTTCATTGGCTGGTGGTCGCATCCTTACCTGGGGGGAATACTGTCGGTATTAAGTATCTGCGCCTTATTTCGATGGTCATGGCGGGATGATCGACTGGATACCCGACGGTTTATTCAATATGTATTAACACTATTTCTCTTTGACGGGATTCATTTCTATATCGGGGGATATTTAAGCAACCCCTTAAACGATATGCAAACCAATAGCTGGGGTGATTGTGCGTTGCACTTAAACTCACTATTTCTCACGATGAGCTATTCTAATTTCACTTTCCTGCCGTACACATACCCTGATCCAGGCACCGAGTTTATGTACCTTGGCGTTGGACTCATTGCCTTGGCAGCGATGGCTTGCATTCTTTATTATCGGAGAGATGCTCAGGAAAACTTCTGTACGGCGCATATGGGTGAACGTGCGGATTTTACTACGCAGAATATGAAACCTCTCCTGATTACTTGCGCGGCCTTAACTATGTTTGCGCTGTCTAATCGAATTTATTTGGATCACACGCACGTGATCCTGCGTTACCCTTTGCCGCACTTTGTGCTGCACAATTTTGGAATGTTTCGGGATTGTGGCCGATTCTTTTGGCCCTGCTATTACTTGATTATTTACTTTTCAATCGCCATGACTCTCAAACATTATCGACGCATGGCCGCGGGGGGAATTCTTCTAGCGGTCTTAGGCCTTCAGTTCTATGAGTTTTATCATGTGATTTGTCCACGACCTTTAACCACGGTTTTCCCTATGAACAGTCCGCTCAAAGACAAGTTCTGGGACCATCTAGAACGCTTTAAAGGGATTGAGATTTTTCCCAATACGTTATCGATCAATCACGAATCGGACTTCTTTTTCTTTTCCTATTTGGCCGCGAGTCGGGGCATGTTTATCACCGCTATCCATGCCGCGCGCTACAAACATGCGCAAGATATTTATTTTTTGAATTCGGAAAACATGATTAAAGGCGGCACGATGGATCCTAGCACTCTTTACATTATTCCTGATCGGTTCGTATCGACATGGTCGCCCTATTTAAAGAAAATGGCGCAATGCTCTCGAATTGACGAGTATTATGTTTGTTTCCAGCCAAATAGGCCTAATGCTAAAATCGAGCCGAATGAACGAAGTTGAACTCCAACATTCCTATTACAAGGACGTGGCCCATCGGTATAACGACATGCAGCATGTCGATTTGGCCGATGGAGAACACGAACACAATATTGCCCTGCGGATGATGTCTTCGTTCGTAGAGTTGATGAATATTCGCACTATCCTCGACGTCGGTACAGGAACGGGCCGGTGTCTCGAATATCTACTGAAGCGACATCCCGACATCGATTGCCATGGAGTCGAGCCAGTCCAAGCGCTCAGGGAAGAGGGAATTAAGAACGGAATCCCCAGCGACCGCTTTATCGATGCTGATGCAGGACAAATTCCCCTTAAAAATGACTCCATCGATCTAGTCTGCGAATTCGGCGTCCTGCATCATGTACGACAGCCTAATTTGATTGTCGGGGAAATGCTTCGGGTCGCGAAAAAGGGGATTTTCATTTCGGATTGCAACAACTTCGGCATGGGGGGGTATTTATTTCGGACCTTTAAACAAAGCATTAATGCGCTAGGGCTTTGGCGTGTGTTTAATTTCGTCCGTACAAGAGGGAAAGGTTATATGGTATCGGAGGGTGACGGGGTATTTTATTCATACTCCGTGTTTAATAACCTAAAGCAGATCCAGAAGTGCTCGAAACAGGTCCATATTTTAAATACGAAGGGCAATAGTTGTCATCCATATCGAGAAGCCTCTCATATCGCGCTCATGGCCATAAAATCCTGACTGGTTCGACCTCTCATCCTGCCTATATTGTCTGTCATCCCAGTCGGGTCGTGGGCGTTTATCAGGAAGCTCGCGCGCTGCGGGATGAAGGACTCTTAAAAGCGTTTATTTGCGGATTCTATTTTGACCCAGAATCTTCAAAGACTCGATGGATACAGTGGCTTCCCGGACGTTGGAAAGACCGTTTGATTCATGAATTGCGGCGGAGGGGTTCTGATGATCTGAATTCACGGGATGTCATTTCGCACCCTTTTTGGGACATCCTAGTCACACTCAGTTCCCGCGCAGGACTTTCAAGCCGCACAACCTATGGACTTCTGGCGCACCGCAACGAACGATTCGAGCGTGCGGTCGCCGCGGATATACGTCGTCTTCGGCCGGACGGCGTTATCTGCTATGACAGCGCGGCGTTGCGACCTTTTGAAGCGTGTGACCATGTTGGAGCTGTCAAAGTGCTCGATCAAGTCATTGGACATATCCAAGCGGCCACCCGCATCGCCGAATTAGAGAGGTCGAGGAATCCCGAATTTGCGGACAGTTTTCCAATATTCCCAGAACATGGTCTACTCGAGCGCTGCACCGCCGAAATTCGCGCCGCCGATCACATCATGGCACCCTCGGATTACGTGGTGAAAACATTGGTGGACGCCGGCGCAGATCCGTCGAAGATATCGCTTTTTCCGTACGGCGTGGATACCGAACTATTCCGCCCGGCGCTAACACCACGGGAGGAAAATGAAGAATTTCATATTTTGTATGCGGGGCAATTAAGCCAACGCAAGGGCATCAAATATCTTCTCCAAGCCTTTAAGGAGCTGCGAATCCCCCAATCGCGTTTAACTCTTCTAGGCCCTGTCATTGGCCAAGGCAGAGGCTTCGCCCCTTACGAAGGGTTATTTCAGCATGTCTCTGGAATCCCGCATCATGCGATGCCTGAGTTCTATCAGAAGGCGGATGTGTTCGTGTTCCCCTCTCTGCACGAGGGATCGGCCAATGTGACTTATGAGGCCCTGGCCTCGGGCCTTCCGGTGATCACCACATTTGAATCCGGATCCGTCGTTCGTGACAGTGTCGATGGTTACATTGTGCCCGCCGGTCATGTGGAAGCACTGAAAGACCGAATTCTGAACCTCTACCATGATCGAGACCGTCGCCGCCAGATGGCCATCGAAGCCAGGCGTCGTGCCGAACAATTTACCTGGACGGCGTTTAGACATCGAGTCATCGATCACGTGCGACAGTGGCAGGCGAATTGAACATGACCGTTTTGATCGCTGGGCTAACGGCTGTCCCGATTTGGTATTTAATTTGGCGCCGCTGGCAACGCGGTCTTGAGGGACTGGTCATCGCCATGCCTCTGATGGGAGCCTTAGCCCTATGGTTGTACCCCGCCGTTTGGCCCCGCGCGCTTAAAGATCTTTTCCTGATTGGACCCTTGTACCTCAGTGTTATCGCGAACGGGGTGTTACGACAAGCCATTCGTCAAACGAAGAAATCATTGATTGTGCTGATGATATTATTGAGCGCGTTAACTCTCGCAGAGTGTTTTAATCCCCATGTGATGAACTGGAAAATGGCCTTTATTGGCGCCAAAGTCTGGCTATCCTACCTACCGCTATTGCCACTGGGGATGCTCTGGCTGCAAAACGATCGAGATCGCCTGCGCGCTCTGCGATGTATTGTGTGGTCATCGCTTCTACCGGCGATAGTCGCCCTCATTCAGTGGTTTGGGGATTATCGCTACGGCTATGTTTCGACCATGACGGCTTTCTATGGGGAAGCCGCTGCCGGCGCATGTCAGAATTTCGCCTCATTTTTGATCGGCAACCAATATATATTCCGTGTGCCTGGCACCTTTACATTTGCCGCTCAACTTTACTGCTACCTTTTCTCAGTCATTCCGATGGCTTACAGTTTGATACGAATGGAAACGTCTCCTGCGCGCCGAGTTACGGCGCAAGCGCTCTTTTGGCTGCTGATATTTACCGGCTTTATCTGTGGTGTCCGTGCAGCGTATATCTTCATCCCTTTACTGCTCCTAACGATCTACGTTTTGGACAGACGGCCCGTCGCTGGCTTTGGCGTTGCGGCCATTTCGGTTTTATTACTCCTGTTTTCCTTACAGGCACCCATTCTATTCGCTCATCCGACAACAAATAAAGATGAAACAACGAGGGTGACGGTTCCAATCCCGTTAGCTGTAAATCCTGCCCTGAAACCCAACGGCAAGACTCCGATCTTCGTGATGCCAACACCGACAACTCGGACGGTGACAATTCCGGTGTCACCAGCCATGAAGAACCGGCCGGATCCAGCAATGAATAAATTGAGTTGGCGACTCGCGCACATCAAGAAGTCCATTATTGATATGCGTCTTTGGAGCCATATGATGACGAACCTAGTCATTGGATATGGATCGCACTTGGTGATGGGTACTTTTATTGATTCACTTCGTCGAGCACCCTTTGGCGAGGGCACGGGAACCAATACGGGAGCGGCGCGTTACGTTGTCCCGCACCCTGAATCCTTTTTTGGCGTTGAAAACTATTTCTCCAAGACCGTTATGGAATTGGGATTTCCTGGCCTCCTCATTCTGGCAGGCCTTTTCGGAATTATAGTGGCCTCCGGATTCAAGGGGTTGCGGGCAATCGATTTAGGACCACAGCATTCTTTGCTGGCCGCCTTAGTGGCCTATTTAGTCCTCACGTTAATCTATAACTTTAAAGGCCTGGCTCTTGATTTAGATCCTATGAACGTCTTCTTTTGGCTTTTTAGCGGCATTTTATTGCGGCTTACATCGACCCCGGATGGACATGCGGAATAAACAGATCGCCTGGTGGCTGGTGCTGCTCGCGGTGGTGTCTGGCCTCACCGCTTCTCATTTTCGGACGGCCGCGTCGAATTTCATATGGTCGGATGAAAGCTATATTGTATGGAGCTGGTATCAACCGCTTCCGTCCTTTCTTCTCGTTAAAGCAATCACGCAAAGCGCGGCCGCTCCGCCGCTTGATTTTATATTCGGTTCGTTCTTCTGGAGAACGCTTCACTTTCTGGCACCGGCTTGGAGTATCGCAAATTTAGAATTGGCCCTTCGACTTTATCCCATGGTCTTAATGGGGCTCGGAACATGGTTTTTGGTCCTCTGCATTAAACGCGTGCTGAATTCCTGGACGGCCGCCCTGCTTATCGCCGTATTCTTCACTCGCATTAGTCCCTCCATCAATTATTATTTTAGTGAAGTGCGATTTTACGCGGCGTTGTATCTTTTTTCGATCTTCTGCTGGTGGACCTACCTTCGAGTTTTGGAAACCCTCAGGGAGGGGAATGAAAAACGGATGCGCAATGCGCTTCGACTCTATCTTCTAACCGGCGCCATCGGTCTCTGGGTTCATATTTATACGCTCATGGTGTTGGCTCCAACCATGATTGCCTTGCTGTGGACCTTACTGTCGAGTGGACAACCCAAGTTCTTAATCGTCTCAAGACTTCGCCTCTCTTTGATCGCATTTGTTGTGAACGGATTGATCTGGGCGGCGTGGTTGCGAACGTGCCCCCTGCTCAAACTACGGTCGTCCTTAACGCTTCACGATCTTTTGCTCGCCTGGTCGGCCACGATGAATGAGCTCATGCCGCATTTCCTGCTAGCGTCGCTCTTGGTTCTTTTCGGATCTTTTGCGGGGTTACTTTGGAAGCCCCGCCTTCCCCAGCGGACCTCTCTCCTCATTTACCCTGCGGTTTTTTTCAGCACGCTATTTGTTGCCTTCACCCAGTTAACTCATCAGTATTTCTGGGAGCCCCGCTACATTTTCTATCTGATGCCTTCCTTTGTAATGGGGACCGTTGAAGTCTTAGCGGGAACCATCGATGATTTGGAGAGGCGGGCGGACCGTTTTTGGCAAGGCCCCCGGAGATTTCTCGTTAGATTCGAGCGGCCCGGCGTGGCGCTTGGCGTCTCCGTCTTGTTGCTCCTCGTGCTGCCCGAAAATAATTGGAGACCCTATATTCCTGGCGGCGATGAGATGGTGCAGATTCGAAAAACCTTGTGGAATTCGCGCGCCCATGTCCGGGCCGTGGCAGGTCTGGAGGCGATCGGGGAACATACGGAGACCAGGCGCGTGGCGTTAGCTTATGGTGTCCAAATCTACTCTTCGGGAATTCAGGATGTCCCCATTCTGACAACCGCAGGGGAAAATCGCCTTTTGGCACGCCTATCCCGGCGATATGACTCCTCGTTGGCACCGTTCGATTATTTATCTCCTCGGGAACCGGGCCACCCTCGGGTAGTGCCGCGTTTCTCCTGTGCGGAAGCGGAGCACTATCCTGTAATCGACGGAAATCCTCGGCAGGGAGAAGACGTTATCGTCGATTTTTGTCCAGTCGAAGAGCAACTGAGCCTTTCTTGCCAAATCTCCACAGTTCGAGTGACAAAAGGCCCAGTTCTCCGTCGTTACAGTTAGTATAATTCCCGCATGAAATTGACCTCGATCGATGCCGATAGGCAAGCCGCTATGGAAAATCTAGATCGCAAGGCGCTGTCTATCAAATTGCGCTTTCTCCGCATGTATTTCAAAGCGAACGCGGGCCACATTGGCTGCTCACTTTCCTGCGCCGAAATTCTAACCTTCATTCGTTTTGCTTGGATGAAGGATGGCGATAAAATGGTCTTATCCAAAGGGCATGCGGCGGGAGCGCTCTATTCTGTTCTGGCTGAGGCAGGAGATTTAACGGAGCAACAGATCGATTCGTTCTATCAAGACGGAACCTTATTGGCAGCCCATCCACCCGCCTCAGGAATCTCCGCTATTCCTTTCGCCACAGGAAGTCTCGGTCATGGCCTATCTTTGTCGTGCGGCTTGGCTCTAGGATCGCGCCTAAAGAAGCAAAATCAACACATCTATTGCGTTACTTCGGATGGTGAACTTAACGAAGGGAGCACGTGGGAAGCGGGCCTCTTCGCGGCTCATCATCAATTGACGAATCTAATATGGTTTGTTGATCGCAACGGACTGCAGGGTTTTGGGCGGACGGAAGACGTTATGGGATTGGAACCGCTTGTCGACAAATTGACGGCATTTGGCTGGCACGTCATCGAAGCGGATGGACATGCCTTCGTCTCTTTGTTTCAAGCGAAGACGCAGGCGCTGGAATACTTAAAAACACATTCCAAACCTGTGGTTATTCTTTGCCGCACCATAAAAGGGCGAGGGATCAGCTTTATGGCGGACACCGTCGATTGCCATTATCTTCCGCTGAAGGAGCCGCAATACCGGCAAGCCGTCGCGGAACTTACCGGTCAAATCTCGATATCCGTGAAGGCCAGCCCCCGATGAGGGCCGAATTTGCGGCGGCTATGGTCAAGCTCGCTGCCCAGCAGCCGGACAGTATTTTTTTGTCCGGCGATTTGGGTTATATGGCGCTTGAGTCCGTCCAAAAAGCGATGGGCGACCGATTTATCAATGCCGGCGTCGCTGAACAGAATATGATTTCGGTGGCGGCGGGATTGGCGGCAATGAAATTTACGCCATGGGTGTACAGTATCGCCCCTTTTACAACCCTTCGTCCATACGAACAAATACGCAATGATATTTGCATGCATAAGCTTCCCGTCAAAATCGTTGGCAATGGGGGCGGATATGGGTACGGCATTATGGGCGGCACCCACCATGTTCTTCAAGATATCGGTCTGATGCGCATGCTACCCGACATGCAGGTCTTCGTTCCCTTATTCGCTAGCGATGTTGCCGAGGCGATGGACGCCATGGTGGCCAGCCAAGCACCTGCCTACCTGCGCTTGAATCTCGGATTGTCTGGCATCGACCGACCGTCGCCCTTTGCAGAATGGCGTCAGCTGTTAAAGGGCAAATCTGCGGTTGTGATCTCCACCGGCCCGGTCGTGGGAGGGCTTCTCGAATTGGCTCAAAAGAACTATCCTGGCGCATTTGACGTATGGTCCGTGGGAGTATTTCCGTTCCATGGGATCCCCGAAGCGGCCCTGCAAAAAATAATGGCGACACGCAAATTGGTTGTTTTGGAAGAACACGGTGGTCCTGGTGGCTTAGGTGAGGCCATTGCGGCTGAATTGCTTGGCCATTTGGCGGTGCCCATTCAGTTTAAAACGCTTCATGCGAATGGATATCCCTCCGGCCGCTATGGAAGTCAGAAATGGCATCAGGAAGAAAATGGTTTGGCGGGAAAGGCCCTCGAATCCACCTTGCAGGAATTTATTCATGAAACCATCCCCCGCTAACCTCGAAGAGAAAATTAAGCTTCTTGAAGGACCCATCGTGGTCTTCGGGGCAGGCGGCTTTCTCGGCGCGAATTTAATCCGGCGACTTCTGGAGTCGCGATCGGATGCCTATGCGGTCACGCACCAAGGCTTTGTCCCGTGGCGACTAATCGGCTTGCCGACCACGAATATTCTGCGTTGCGATATTACGAACCAAGCTGAAACCCAGCACTTGTTTGAAGAATACGGTTTTCGAACCATTTTTAACCTTGCCGCCTATGGAGGCTACGCGCGGCAAAATGATCCTCAAACGATTTTCCGTACTAACCTCTTTGGACTGATGAATATTCTAAACGGCGCCGAAACCAAAGGCTTCGCGGCACTCGTGCATGCAGGATCTTCATCAGAGTACGGCGAAAACTCGGCGGCGCCCAACGAAAGCGCGGAGCTTTTGCCGAACAGCTATTATTCGGTCTCCAAAACTTCCGCCGCCACCCTGCTTAAATATTTGGCCCATTCGAAGTCCCTTCCGGTGATCAATTTACGCTACTACTCCATCTACGGGCCTTGGGAAGAGCCGGATCGGCTCATTCCAACTCTCCTGTCTAACGCCCAAAAGGGTGAACTCCCTCCCCTCGTCGACCCCGACATCTCCCGGGATTTTGTTTATGTCGATGATGCAGTCGAGGCTACCATTCTGGCAGCCAGCGAAGGCATTCGTCACCATGCTGGAGGTTCGTTAAACATTGCGACTGGAAAGAAGACCACAATCCGGGAAATCGTTGACGTGGTGAAAGATATTTACGGAATGTCCTCAGAACCCAAGTGGGCCAGTATGCAGAACCGAAACTGGGACCTACGAGATTGGTATGGAAACCCGTCGCTTGCGAAAGAAATCCTCGGTTGGCAGGCTCGGACTCTTCTGCGCGAAGGCATCGTCCGCACCCGGGAATGGGTGAACCGTCAACCCCCGCCGCCGGAGGTGGCCAAGCTGGTTCCCATCAAGCAGGCTCCTCGTCTATCGGCGGTGGTTGCCTGTTATAAAGACGCTCAGGCGATTCCCATTATGTATGAACGTTTGAAGGCTGTGTTTCAGAAATTGAAAGTCGATTATGAAATTCTGTTTGTCAACGATGCGAGTCCAGACAACACAGACCGTGTTTTAAGCGAACTCTCTGCGCGAGACCATCATGTGATCGCCATTGAACATTCCCGCAATTTTGGCTCGCAAAGCGCCTTCATCAGCGGCATGCGCGTATCCACAGGTGACGCGATCATTCTCTTGGACGGCGATCTCCAGGATCCGCCTGAATTAATCGCCTCTTTTTATGAGCAGTGGGCTGCTGGTTATGAGGTCATTTATGGCAGACGAATCAGGCGGGAGATGAGCTGGTTGAATAATCTGTGCTACCAAGCCTTCTATCGCATTTTGCGTGGTCTCTCTTATGTCTCGATTCCTGTTGATGCGGGAGACTTTTCACTAATGGATCGCAAAGTGGTCAATGAAATTCTCGCTCTCCCGGAAGCCGATCAATTTCTTCGCGGACTACGCGCGTGGGTAGGCTTTCGTCAAGTGGGGGTGGATTATATCCGTCCAGAACGGATGTTTGGCCGCAGCACCAATAATCTGCGAAAAAATTTCTGGTGGGCGAGGAAGGCGTTATTTAGCTTTAGCTTTGCTCCTCTCGAATTCATATTGTATTTAGGCTTCGGATTAACCGCGCTTTCCTTTGTCCTCGTGGTCATTCAGATTATTTCCAAGATCTTTTGGCCTAATATTCCGCATGGCATCACGACGATAATCGTCCTTATTTTATTTTTCGGTGGTGTCCAAATGCTGACGATGGCCATCCTGGGAGAGTATCTAAGCAAAGTATTCGAGGAAACCAAACGTCGGCCGAAGTTTATTCGCAAAGCTATCCGTTTCGGAGGCCAGCATTTGACTTCCGCTGAGGAGATTAACGAATTCGTGCAGGCCAGGGCCCAGCCGCTAGAGACCCTTTAACAACATTTAAAGAGAGGTATTGATTGATGGAAACACAAACGGAAACCCCCACGCGCTCCACTGGTCTTTTGCCCCGACAATGCCCTGTTTGTCAGTCTCGAGATGAGTCCAGGGTCTATGCGGAAGCCAACATGGACATGGCTCAATGGAACCGGTATTCCTTTTCATCGCGCAAGCTTCCCGACTATACTCATTTTCGTCTACTCAACTGCCCGGAGTGCCAATTGGTCTACGCCAGTCCGATTCCGTCGCTTGAAACATTCGCACAGAATTACCGCGAAGCCGATTTTGACACGAATGTGGAAGGGGATTACGCGAGCCGAACCTATGGTCGTCTCGCGAAAAGCATGATTCCGAACCTTCCGAATCTTCATGGGGCTTTGGATATTGGAACGGGGACAGGAAGTTTCTTGCACGAACTATTGCAATTGCAATTTACCAGTATCGTTGGCGTCGAACCCTCACACGCGCCCATCACTCAAGCTCGTCCGGACGTCCGACCTCTCATCAAAGAGGGGCTTTTCGATCCGAAAGATTTTAGACCGGAGAGTTTAAGCCTCATCAGTTGTTTTCAAACGTTGGAACATCTGTACGATCCGATGAGCATGGCTAAGGCCGCCTACAGCCTGCTTAAAACCAATGGCGCTGTCCTGTTTGTATTTCACAATCGCAAATCACTTTCCGCAAGAATTCTCGGTTTTAAATCGCCAATTTACGATGTGGAGCATCTCCAGTTATTTTCGCCCGAGAGCGCACGCTACATGCTGACCCAATGCGGGTTTAGGGATATTGAGTGCCGAACAATCATCAATTCGTATCCCTTGGCCTATTGGATTCGATTGCTGCCGTTGCCGAAGATGCTCAAGCAGGCGATCACCAAGGTGCTCGGAGTGACACATTTAGGATCCGTCCCCATCCCTTTGCCGGCCGGCAATTTTGCGGCGATTGGATACAAGCGAGGAAATTAACCTATGAAAGTTGTCATTTTGTGCGGCGGACACGGTACAAGGATCCGAGACGTAGCGGACAATCTGCCCAAACCGATGATCCCGGTCGGCGGATATCCCATTTTGTGGCATATCATGAAATACTACTCGCATTTTGGGCACCAAGAATTCGTTCTTTGTCTGGGGTACCGGGGAGAGTCCATTAAAGATTTCTTTTTAAATTATGAAGCTCAAACCAAGGATTTCACGATCACGTTGGGTGGTCACCATCCGATCCAATACCACACTGATCATTTGGAAACGAATTGGCAGGTGACAATGGCGAATACGGGCTTGGAAGCGATGACAGGCGCCCGAATCAAACGCGTACAGAAATACCTGCAGAATGAAGACAATTTTATGTTGACCTATGGTGACGGTCTCGGTGACGTTGATTTAAGGGAGCTTCTGAAATTCCATCAATCGCATGGCAAAATCCTGACGGTGAGCGGCGTCCGTCCTCCTGGCCGCTTCGGCGAAATCATGGGGGAAAGCAACGGGCTCATCACCGAGTTTAATGAAAAGCCTCAGGCTAGCGGTGGTCGAATTTCTGGAGGCTATTTCGTTTGCCGCAAGGAAATCTTTAATTATTTAAAGGATGCAGAGGATTTAGTTTTTGAACAGAATCCGATCCGGTCATTGATCAAAGATAAACAGGTCATGATGTTTGAGCACAATGGATTTTGGCAGCCGATGGATACTTATCGCGACTATATCTATTTGAATCAGCTCAGCGAGAAAAAAAGCGCACCCTGGATCAAGTGGAAATAATCACCGACTGGTCTCAATTTAAAAATAAGCGCGTCTTCATGAATTGTTCCTCCATTCCACACGACCCCGCCGAAAATGAGTGACCCAATGAAAATCCTCCATGTGATCGCCAATATGGCACCACGCTATGGCGGACCCTCTAAGGCCTGCTACGAAATGGCAGAGGCCATGGCCAGCCGTGGTCATTGCGTTCGCATCTTGACGACCAACCAAGATGGCCCGGAAACATTGGACGTTCCCTTGGATCAAGACATTGTCAAAAACGGCGTCACGCTTCGCTATTTTCCGATTCAAGCTCCGCGTTTCTGGGGGTATTCGAAACCCCTTGGCGACGCGTTGCGTCGCATGATTCCGCAAATGGATATCGTTCACATTCATTCCATGTATCTCTATCACGATATGATGGCGGCGCGCTACTGCCTACAATTTAAAATTCCCTATCTCAAGCGGCCGCACGGCACGCTGGACCCCTTCCTTTTTCGGCGCCATCGTATCCGCAAATGGATTATGGAGAGTGCATTTGAAAACAATGCCTTACAGAACGCTTCCGCCATTCATTTTACGTCTGAGGAGGAAAAACGCTTAGCCGGTCCCTATACGTTCAAAACACCGGGCGTCGTTATTCCCTTAGGGGTTCACACCGAAAGCTACGAGGAAACACCGGGAAAGGCATTCTTGAATGAGCGCTTTCCGGAAACGAAGCATAAAAGAATTGTCCTTTTCTTTGGTCGAGTCAATTTTAAGAAAGGTCTCGATATTTTGGCTCGGTCCTTTGGGTCCTTGGCCCGTCAACTCTCAGATGTCCATCTCGTTATCGCGGGGCCGGACAACGATGGCTTTGGTCCTCAAGTCAAAAGCTGGCTCCAAGAG
>Ga0206978_1157_pt1 | contig 14445 bp, 13 predicted proteins | sample Alteio_BWMinCont_21_FD_153477 | JGI IMG/M metagenome (GOLD analysis project Ga0206978, IMG submission 153477) | Enriched cells from forest soil in Barre Woods Harvard Forest LTER site, Petersham, Massachusetts, United States -... | ecosystem: Environmental > Terrestrial > Soil > Temperate forest >...
CCGCCGGGTTTTCACTGTTTTTGCTGGAAAATGTTACACGTTTAACCCCTTTGCCAATATACAAGCAATCAAATTTGTGGAGATCATAACTTTCACCGTCTGTGGTAATAGTCCCTTCCCCGGCTACATTGATGATCCCGATCTCCCGGCGCTCCAAAAAATATTCAGCGCGAAGATTTACATAGTTTTCTAACAAAAGCTGTTCAGTAACCGGGTTGGCTGCGCCGACGATCATCCGGTCGTAATGCGTGTAAACGCAATTGATGGTATCTTTTTTTACGATGTTATCCATTAAAAACCGTTCCCGGATCAGGGCGGTATCATAGCTTTTAAAATCGTCGGGATGTACGCTGTGCAGTATTTTCAATTGAATTGGTTTTTAAGTGAGTGGTGAATGGTGAGTAGTGAGTGCAAAAATTGATAGGCTTCTAATTATTAGCAATTCACCACTCACTATTCGCAACTCACCATAGCCATCAAAGTTAGCATTTACGGTTTCAAATAATAGTAAAATAGTTTTTACATTGGCTTAAATTTTAATCCGAAAAATTCAATAGCATGAACAATTTACCAATCTATAAAAAACTGCTGCTGCTTTTACCCTTTTTAAGTTTTACGGGCTCCATTTTGGCCCAGGGTACAACGGCATGGACAGAAAAAAGCGCGGCCAAATGGCTGCACAGCAACGAATGGAAAAACGGCCTAAAGCTGGACGTGCATCCCTCGGTAAATAAAGTCGTTTTTGCGCAGCAATACTATAAAAACAAGGTCATATGGGATAAGGCATTCGCATTTTTACGGGACAGTAACCTTTTAGCCCTGAAACCGGGTAAATATGTAATTGACGGCGATAACGCTTATGCGACGATAACCGAAGCACCTTCAAAAACATTTGAGCAATCGGCCTGGGAATCGCACCGGAAGTATATTGACCTGCAGTACGTTATAAAAGGAGAAGAAAAAATTGGTGTGGCGCCGGTAGCCACTGCCACAGTAATTAAACCTTATGACGACTCCAGGGATGCCGCCAATTACAATGCCGAGGGGCAATATTATATCGCAACACCCAGCAGATTTTTCCTGTTCTTCCCGGGTGATGCGCACCGGCCAAATATTAAAGTGGATGGGTATGATATGGTGAAGAAGCTGGTGATAAAGATTAAAGTGGTTGATTAGGGGTGGTTAAAAAAGGTTGTAAGAGTTGCAATGGTTGTAAAAGTTGTAATTAAACCCTGATACAACTTAATCCAACTCAATCAACTTGATCCAACCCAATCAACTCAATCAACTTAGTCAACCACTCACTAAACTTTAACAGTTTTCCATCTTCCTTTTTTAAACAGATACAGGCTTACCGATGCTGCAACCAACTGCGAAACAACGATTGTAATAAAAATACCTTTAGGCTCCCTGATGTAATATTGACTTAATACCCATGCGACCGGTATCTGGAAAAGCCAGAAACATATAAGGTTAACAATGGTTGGCGTACGGGTATCGCCTGCGCCATTGAACGCATTCATCATTACCATTTCTACACCCCAAAAAACATAACCGGGACTAATTATCTGTAGCGCCTGTAAAGCATACCTCCGGGCCTCCGGATCACTGTTCATAAAATTAATGACCGGCTCACCAAAGAGAAAAAAGAATACACTTACCGACAACATAAATATCACATTATAACCAGCTGTGGTCCAAACGCTTTGCACGGCACGTTCAGGTTTACCGGCGCCAAGGTTTTGCCCCACCAAAGTGGCGGCTGCATTGCTTAATCCCCAGGCGGGCAATAAGAAAAACAGGAACACGCGTATGGCCACCTGGTAACCGGCCATTGCAGCCTCATGAAAGCCGGCCATTAGTCTCGCCAAAAATATCCAGCTGGCCGATCCTACCAAAAACTGCACCGTTGCCGAACTGCCCATGCTGATGATCTGCACCAATAATTCGCGTTGCGGCTTTAGTTGGTGCAGGTAAAAATCCAGCAAGCCCTTACGGATAAACAGGCGATAAAGCTGGTATAACACGCCCAAACCCCGGCCTGTGGTTGTGGCGATAGCAGCGCCTTTTAAACCCAGCGTCGGGATAGGGCCAAGTCCGTAGATCAGGATGGGGCATAAAATAATATTGGCAGCGTTTGCGATCCAAAGGCTTTGCATTGCAATACTGGCATCCCCCGCCCCGCGGAATATCCCGTTAATAAGGAACAACAGCATGATCACGATATTACCGCCAAACATTATTTCGGTATAGCGGATGTTATCCGCAACCATTTTTGCATCCGCGCCCATCAACTGCAAAATCGTCCCGGCCGATGAAACCCCTGCGAATGCAATAATAAGCGAAAGCACTATCGCAAATAATATGGTTTGCATTCCCGCATGGGCAGCACCGTCCAGGTTCTTTTCGCCCACGCGCCTCGCCACCAATGCGGTAGCCGCTATACTTAATCCGATAGCAATTGAATAAACTAAACTCAATACAGATTCAGTAAGCGCTAAGGTAGTTACCGCGGCATTGCCCAGCTTACCAACAAAGAATATGTCAACCAGCGCAAAAACAGATTCCATGATCATTTCCATGATCATAGGCACAGCAAGCAGGAATACGGCTTTGCGGATGCTGCCTGATGTGTAGTCTTGCTCACTGCCTGCTACCGCCTGTCCGAACAAAGAAAAAAAACGCTTTAATTTCAAAACCTGGATATTGGATATATTTAATTAAACAACCGCGTCGATGCGCGTGACGGCCTTGAGCTTTTTGTGCCACCAGATATAGGATACGATCAATATGGCAAAGAAAACCGGGAACAGCGTTAAGCTGCTCAAAGGGTCCTTAACAGCAATAAAAGAATACAGCGCGGCAATCAGGTCAAATGCAAAACCGGCATAAGCCCACTCCCTGATCTTCGGAAAACCAGGAACAAGTATGGCTATTATGCCTAATATTTTCGCCACTCCCAGGAATGCGCCAAAATAAGTCGGATAATGTAAGTGGTCGACCATAAATTTAGCTGCAGCGGGATCACCCTGGAGGCTTGGAAGTGCTGATGAAAGCATTAGCGCTGCCAGCAGCACTGTAGATATCCAGTAAATAATATTGATTGTTTTCATTGTGATTGTAGTCATTAAGTCTATTAATTAATGTATTGATAATCATTACTTCTGCTTTCAGCTTTATGCTTTCAGCTATGTACCCCAGCTTTTAGCTTTGTTTTGGTCGATAGCAAAGCATGACCACTCCCGAGCTGAACCTTTTCACATCTGTCAGTTCCAATATTTTTCTTTCTGTAATCCCGGTAAACTCGGGTATTCCGCCGCCTAAGATAACAGGATTTACGATCATCCTGTATTCATCAATTATTCCCATTTGTGTAAAAAGCGAAACAATGCTGCCGCTGCCCAATATTACAATGTCTTTTCCGGGCCGATCTTTTAATTCCAGCATGGTCTCTTTAATATTGTCCTTAACTAAGGTTGAATTTTCCCATTCGACACTATCCAGTGTTTTTGAAAAAACAATTTTCGGCAGTCCGTTCATTTTGGCGGCAATAATGGGATCATCCGTTTTTACCGAAGCCGTTGTCCAGTAATCCGCCATCATTTGGTAGGTAACCCGTCCGAATAAAATGGTGTCAACAGAATTCAGCATTTCTTCCGCATAATCAAAGAAGTCTTTATCGACTAAATGCCAGTCTAAAACGCCGTTTGGCCCCGCAATATATCCATCCAACGAGACCATGTTTGATACAATTACTTTTCTCATATTTATATTGATTTAGTTTACATCTTTTCAACAAACTCCTTGAGCCGCCCGATGTGCTGCTGTAATCCCTGCTTAGCGCCAAATGTATTTACGGCGACATCATAGTCTTCAGCAGAATCAAACACCATAAGCACGTTGAGTTTTGTTTTAGTGCCGAACTTATTAAAGGTAATAGTAACGTCAAACTTTGGCCTTGTGATATTGGAATAAGTAATAAGCTCCGGCTTAATAAGCGTATTAAATACGATCCTATTTTTATAGTCGGCCCCATCAGGACCGTGCATAATAAAATCCCATTCGCCGCCTTCCTTAACTTCTATTTTATGGGTGGTAGTGGTAAACCCGTTTGGCCCCCACCATCGCGCCAGGTGTTTCGGGTCAGTCCATGCCTCCCATACAAGTTCGCGCGGGGCGTTTAAAATACGGGTTATAGCAAGCTCATTGGCTGCGGGACTATTGGTCGGTTTATTTTTTAAAGCCATGATCTTTTAATTTGAAGTCCGTTTTTTATAGGGCAATAGCGGCAAGGTATTCATCAAGTTGTTCAAATGTGCCGGCGAAGCCCTGCTGCATCGATCCTGTATGGGCAGCGAATGTATTTTGCTCTTCTTCGGTCGCATTGTGCGGGGCGCCTTTAATGGTGACTGTTGTTTTCCCATCCTGTTCCATAAGGGTTAGGGTGTTCATTACCTCGAGGGGCCAGTGAGCCATAAAGGGTGAATGAGTGATATTGCCGTCTTTATCCGAAAATGAAGTAATGAAAACCAACTTCTCAGGTGCAACAATCTTGCGGTAAACAAATTTACCCCACATTTCCATATCGCTTTTTGCCATGCAATAATGAAAAACGCCACCTGGTTTAAGTTCGAGTTTTTTGACGATAATGTCAAATCCTTTAGGCCCCCACCATTTTGCCAGGTGTTCCGCTTCGGTCCACATTTTAAAAACTATGTCGCGCGGTGCGTTAAAAACGCGAATTATAACAAGTTCTTTGGTTTGTTCACTTTTTCGTTCCATCTTTTTTATTTTTAGTTTGTAATTCAGCTAAATAATTTTCCAGGCTGTCAAGCTTTTCCGTCCAGAATTTCCGGTACTGGTCCACCCAGTCCGATACTTCGTTGAGCTTTTCCATGTGTGCCTCACAATAGCGCTCCCTCCCCTCCTGTTTCATTACTATCAACCCGCATTCGGTCAATATTTTTATGTGCTTATAAATAGCGGTCCTGCTTACGTCAAAATGTTCGGTTACCGAGTTAACGTTCAGCGACCGGTATGCTATCATACTTAATATCTCCCTCCTCGTTGGGTCGGCTATGGCCTGGAATGTATCTCTTCTCATAAATGTAACCTTTTGGTTGCACAAATATATATGAAACGTTTTGGTTGCACAAAATTTATTTGAAAAAATTTACTGATGTTTTGGTCGTTAATAATATTACATCAAACCTACCGGTCTAAAAATATTTTCAACAGTGGCGCGGATGACAATATGAGGGGAATTAGTGGCAGTTAAGAATGTTATCAGCAATGTGGATAGGCGTATTTAAAACGAAAAACCTCAATTAACAAGCCGTTAATGAGGTTTATGTGATGTTTCAGTAAATGGATTATTTATCCATTGGATGCATGTTTTACAATCGAAAACTATAATCTATAAAAGCTGCAACTCATTATATTCCTCACCTGAAATAACTTCCTGCAGGTTTTTTGTTTCTTCATCTGTAAATAACCTGGAGCGGATAATAAACCGTAGCCCAAGCGGTATTTCCAGCGAAAAGCTTGATCCACGGCCGGGTGAAATATCGATGTTGAGCTGGGTGTGCCGCCAGTATTCAAACTGGTCGCTGGCCATAAAAAAGGCGCAGCCATCAATATCACCCATGTAAACATCGCTTCCGCCGACTTTAAATTCTCCCTTTTCAAAGCACATAGGCTGCGAACCATCGCAGCAACCACCGCTTTGGTGAAACATCAGTTCGCCGTACTCTTCCTGTAGTTGCTTTATTATTTTAGATGCTTCGGGTGTTACTAAAACTCTTTCTGTTGGTTTCATCTTTTTAAAATTAAAAAGCATCAGGGGTTAACTGCCGTGATGCTCAGTTTACCCTTCAAAATAACTCACAATGCCGTTAATGTCGCTTCCGTAGTTAACTCACCGCCATGCCATGAAGACATGACAGCTAACCCGAACCAAACGACATTCAATTCCTAAAAAAATCCAAGCTTCTTCTTGTCGTACGAGATCAGCATGTTTTTATTCTGGCGGTAATGGTTCAGCATCATTTTATGGGTTTCGCGCCCAAAACCTGATTTTTTATAGCCGCCAAACGGTGCGTGTGCAGGGTAAGCATGATAACAGTTTACCCAAACACGACCGGCCTGTATGGCCCGTGGTATTTGGTACAATTCATGGGCATCCCTCGTCCAAACGCCTGCTCCTAAACCGTAAAGCGAATCATTGGCTATTTCAATGGCCTCTTCTGTTGTTTTAAAGGTGGTAACACAAACAACCGGGCCGAATATTTCTTCCTGGAACACACGCATTTTATTGTTCCCTTTTAAAATTGTCGGTTGTATATAATAGCCCTCGTGCAAACCATCCAGGTACTTTTTAGCGCCGCCGGTCAACACTTCTGCACCTTCTTCCTTACCTATTTCTAAATAGGAAAGTATTTTTTCGTACTGATCCTGCGATGCCTGCGCGCCCATCATGGTGGTTGGGTCGAGTGGGTTGCCCATTTTTATATTTTCCACCCGTTCTATCACCCTTTCAATAAAGCGGTCGTAAATGGATTCGTGCACCAATATACGCGAAGGGCACGTACAAACTTCGCCCTGGTTTAGTGCAAACATTGCTGCGCCTTCCAGGCATTTATCAAAGAAATCGTCGTCGGCATCCAAAACGCTCGGCATAAATATATTTGGCGATTTGCCGCCCAGCTCCATCGTTACCGGGTTAAGGTTTTCAGAAGCATACTGCATAATAAGGCGGCCGGTTGTTGTTTCGCCGGTAAATGCAACTTTAGCCACACGCGGCGAACTTGCCAATGGTTTACCGGCTTCGGGGCCAAAACCCGTTACTATATTTACAACGCCTGGCGGGATAACATCTTTTATCAGGTCCATCAGCACCAAAATCCCTACAGGGGTTTGTTCGGCCGGTTTCATTACTACAGTACAACCTGCAGCAATCGCTGGAGCCAGTTTCCAGGTGGCCATCAGTAATGGGAAATTCCAGGGAATGATCTGGCCCACAACGCCTATTGGTTCATGTATATTTATCGATACAGTATTGGCATCAAGTTCGGCAACGCTGCTTTCTTCAGCACGGATAACACCGGCAAAATACCTGAAATGGTCTATCGCCAGCGGAAGGTCGGCAGCCATGGTTTCGCGGATCGGTTTGCCATTATCAACGGTTTCAACCGCTGCCAGGTAAGGCAGGTTTTTTTCCATAATGTCGGCAATCTTTAACAAAACATTGCTTCTTTCTGCTGCCGAACTGTGCGACCAGGTTGCAAATGCCTTATGTGCGGCATCCAAAGCCAGTTCAATGTCCTCTTTTCCTGACCGCGGAACTTTGGTGAATGATTGCCCGTCAATCGGCGAAATATTTTCGAAATACTGCCCTTTAACCGGTGCTGTCCATTCACCACCGATAAAATTGTCATAATGATCTTTAAACGCAGGCCTTGCTACAAGCTGCTGTTCTTCTAATTGGGTTGCCATAGGTTTTTAATTTAATTTTTAACAAATTGGTAATGTAAAACTATGCGCATTTTAACAGAGATTTATGCACTATTGTATCAGATTTACGATTAAAATATTAATGCGTTTGTGCCGTTGTAGTAGTATCTTTAGGTCAAGCCGGTTAACAAAATCATTTGAATTATTTTTCCATTTCTACCTGTAAATTGAATTTTATGCAGCCCGATTTTAAACCAAAGTTAACCCTATTAATGCCAAAAAAAGATCCGGCAACGACCACACGTGTTGCCTTTGTGGTTGAATTTATAAAAACCCATATCAGTGAGGAAATTACCATTGAAAAGCTGAGTAACTTGTGCTGCATGAGCAGGCCCAGTTTCTTCCGTTACTTCAAGCGGGAATTTGGTATCAGCCCGGTTGTTTTTATTCTGCGGGAACGCATGAAAATGGCAAAAAAACTGCTTAAAGAGATCAATATTTCTATCAGCGAAGCCTCTTATGCTGTCGGTGTCAATAACCTAAGTTACTTCTTTAAACTTTTTAAACGCTTTGAAGGCGTTACGCCAAATGAATTCAGGAAGAGTCTGATGGTTGGGTAAACCTACAGTCTCTATCCCAACAGTTCAAAACACTGGTTAGCAATTTCCAGTTCTTCATTAGTAGGCACCACCAAAATCTTTACACTGGATTCCGGCTGGTTGATCTCTCTTATGCCGCTTAAACTGGTATCGTTTTTATCCAAATCTATATTCAAACCCAGGTATTCCATATCGCGGCATACCATTTGACGGGTCAGCGCATCATTTTCACCCACGCCGGCGGTAAAAATAATCGCATCGATCCCGTTTAAGATGGCTGCATAAGCGCCGATATATTTTTTAATACGATACGCATACATGTCATAAGCAAGTTTGGCATTTTCATCCCCTTCATTCATCGCTTGTTTTATATCCCGCATATCGCTGTTGCCCACCAGGCCGAGCATCCCGCTGCGTTTATTTAGCAGGTCGCTTATCTTATCAATATCGTAACCCAAATGGTTAACAAGGTAAAAAATAACGGTCGGGTCAATATCCCCCGAGCGCGTCCCCATGATCAATCCGCTCAGCGGGCCAAAACCCATGCTTGTATCTACCGATTTCCCGTCATTTACCGCGGCCATGCTGCAGCCATTACCCAAGTGGATACTGATGAGCTTTAAGCCGCTTCTGTTTAGATAGGCCGCGGCCTGTTCGGTTACATATTTATGGCTGGTACCGTGAAAACCATATACCCTTACATTATGGTCGGTATAATATTCATTAGGTATGGCAAAACGATAGGCTTTTGCGGGCATGGTTTGATGAAAAGCCGTATCAAATACAGCAACCTGTTTGGCTTTTGAAAATATTTTTTCGGCAACCTCAATCCCGTGAAAAGCAGAGGGGTTATGCAGCGGAGCTAAAGAAAAGGTTTGCTTTAATTTTTCTTTTACCTCAGCATCAACAATGGTAATTGCAGTAAACAGCTCGCCTCCGTGCACTATCCGGTGGCCTGCAACTTTTACCTCATCGGTATCCATGATCACCCCTATTTCTTTATCCGTCAGCAATGCAGCCACTTTTCGTAAGCCTGCTTCATGGTCGGAGACATCAAGTTTATAAATAAAAACCTTTTCTTCGTCACTTATAAAGGTTTTATAGGTAACTGTAGAGTTTTCCAAACCGATACGATCAACCAAACCGCTGCAAACCGGGCTTGACGACGGCATCCTGAATAACTGATATTTGATAGAGCTGCTGCCCGAGTTAATGACGAATATATTCATCTGAAAAAGGCTTTCTTATTGTTTTTGGGTATCCTGGCATTGTATAGCAGTAATGATCACTGTATTAAAAATGTCATCAACGGTGCAGCCGCGACTCAGGTCGTTTACAGGCTTATTAAGCCCCTGCAGCATCGGGCCAATAGCCAACGCCCCGGTTTCACGTTGGACCGCCTTGTAGGTATTGTTCCCGGTGTTTAAGTCAGGGAATATCAGTACGCTTGCCCTACCTGCTACCTCCGAACCCGGCAATTTGCTGCTTCCGATAACCGGGTCAACCGCTGCGTCATATTGTATCGGCCCTTCAACTTTTATGTCCGGCCGTTTGGCCCGCACCATCGCCGTGGCCTGTCGCACCTTGTCCACATCCTCGCCTTCGCCGGATGTGCCCGATGAATAAGAAAGCATTGCCACCCTGGGCTCAATGCCAAAACGCCTGCTGCTGTCAGCCGAGGAAATTGCTATCTCAGCTAACTCCTCCGCCGTCGGGTTGGGGTTTACCGCGCAGTCGCCAAAAACAGAAACCCTGTCGGGCAGGCACATAAAAAAAACGGATGAAACCAGTGATACGCCGGGCTTGGTCTTGATAAATTGCAAAGCGGGCCTTATGGTGTGCAGCGTAGTGTTTACCGCGCCGGACACCATGCCGTCTGCATCACCTTTGTACACCATCATCGTGCCGAAATAGGATACATCGGTCATCAGGTCACGTGCCATTTCCAGGCTTATATTTTTACTTTTCCGCAATTCAAAAAGCGTGTTTACGTAGTCATTATAATGCGCATCAAAGGCGGGGTTAACTATCTTAACCTTGTCAAGATCAAGGTTGATATTCTCCCGTTTTATGATCGCTTGTATCTCATGGGTATCGCCAATCAGGGTAATATCAACGATTCCCTGGCTAACAAGGCGACCGGTTGCTTTCAGTATCCTTTCGTCCGTGCCTTCGGCAAGCACAATATGTTTTTTTGAACTTTTAGCCCATTCCACCAATTGGTACTGGAACATCCGGGGCGTAATGCCTGATGGCTTAAACGTTATTATTTGCTTATCCAGCTCGGCGATATTGATGTACTTATTAAAAGTATCGATAGCCAGCAGTATTTTTTCGGTGTTGCCGGGAGTGATCTTCGATCGTATGGAGCCAATGATGTTGCTGGTTTCAAATGTCCCCATTTTTACTGCGATGATGGGAACCACTGTTTGCAAACCATCAATCAACCTGGTGATTGGCCCTTCCGGTTCGTAACCCGCTGTAAGTATGATGCCGGCAACTTTTGGATAACTGATAGATAAATTTGCCTGTAAAGCGCTGATGATGATATCTCCCCGGTCGCCGGGGGTAATAATGAGCACATTTTCTGTAAGGTAATTTAAAAAGTTAGGAACCTGCATTGCGCCGGTGACAAAGTTGTCTGCATGATTTGACAGGTGTTCTTTTCCGAACAGCAATTTACCATTTAGTTTGTCGCAGATCTCTCCCATGGTAGGGCTTTGCAAGCCCTTGTCTTCCGGAATCACTGCAAGTAGTATTCCCGTTGAAAGCTGTTGTTTCAGTAGCTCTTCCACATCCTTTACATTCTCCGGTTTTACTTTATTGGCCACTATTGCCAGCACCTGCAGCTCACGCGCATCAAAATTGTGCAAGGCGGTTAACGTGCTGTTCACCACCTGGGCAGTAGTTTTCCCTTCGCCGGATATAACAATGATCACCGGCGCACGCAGGTTTTTTGCCAGCTGTACATTAATTTCAAATTCAAATGCCGCCCCCTCCCCTTCGAAATCAGTACCTTCAACAACGGTGAAGTCGTATTTGTCCTCCAGGTATTTGTATTTGCGGATAATGGTATCCAGCATATCGCCCTGGCTCTCCGTTTCCATTTGCCGCATGGCATCTTCCCAGGTAAAGGCATAGGTATCATCATAAGCCATCGGCAAATCAAAATAGCTTAAAATAGTAGCTGTGTGGTCGTCCTTTTTCAGGGCTTGCTCCTGGTTGATGATCGGTTTAAAATAGCCTATCTTTTGGGCTTTACCCAGCAGCATGTTCACAATGCCAATTGAGATAATTGATTTTCCGCTATGAGGTTCGGTACTTGCAATAAAAACGGCTTTGATCATCCTTTGTATATTTAGCAATTAAAACAGATAGGGTAAAAGTACCAATTTAGGCCGCTTTAAGCGAGTGGATTATACACATAAATCAGGGCAAACGCATTAAAATTGTTTAATGTTCAATTAGGTGGCACCTACGGAGCCTCGTAGATCGATTACATTATTTCTATAAACACGTGACTCTTCTGGAGTCAATGCCAGCGATATTACGAAGCGAAAAAACGCCCCGGAGGAGCATCGTGTTTATAGAACTATACAAATAAATTCTCGGGCTCCGGGGGAGCTTCCTTTAATGAATTAAATTAGAGCGCTGCTATAATATTCCCGTTATCTACCACTCCCCAACACCACCAAACTCACCGCAAAAGGCTTCAATTCAATAACACCGCCGTTTACTGCCGACAATATTGCCGCGTCATCTCCCGATAGTTCATCAATAGTGCTGATTTTAGCGCCTTTAAATTCTGCCGGTACTTTCAGGTTGATGGTTTTGTTTCTTTTGTTTAGGATAAGGATTTTCCTAACCGTGCCATCTGTAAAGGCCTGCGCTGTAATATCATCCCCGTTATTGGCGTCGATATCGGTCTCAATTAAAGTATCGCCTGCTTTAATATTATCCTTAATTAATTTCAAAACCCAAAAGCGTGCGTTTGGTTTGTTGTTGACATAATTGATCATACTTACATCAGGGTACTGGGTGGGAAAACCAACCAGCTGCGATTCGCCGATCACATCTATTCCTGCTTTTGTCAGCCCAATAAAGAAATAAGCATAAACACTTGCCGAAAGGTTCCAATACGCCTGGATGATAGGTTTTTCGCGCATTGTATCGCTAACGAAGGTACCTAATTCATCAATATCCGTTTTTGTACCCGGCGATAATCTTTTGCGGATGCTCTCGATATAGCTCACCGCATTTAAAAAGTTATCCGCTTTATCAAACAGGGTGTATTCATAAGCGCCAAACTTTTGGTTATTGTTGGCATTGGCGTAACAATGGTACGAGATCATATCCAGCGGGATGCCCGGTTTATGGTTTGCCGGGTTTAAGAAATATTCGAACCAGCCAGGTCTTTCAAAAGCAAGCGCCATGCCCACAATTTTGGTTTTGGGCGATACCAAATGGATGGCCGTTACCATGGCATCATAAATTTTTGTATAAGCCTCCGGCGTAAAATTATGTTCCAGGTCGGGTTCATTCAAAACCTCCCAATACTGAATATCGTAGTGATAGCCTGATTTATGATATTTCCCCACCTCGTCAGTAAAGCCGCCTTTGGTGTACCAGCTGATCAGCCTTTCATAATAGCCGGTAAGTTCTTTCATGGTGCTGTCCCTGAACTCCGAACCACCGCCATAGCTCCAGCCCACTTCATTGGGATCTTTTGGATACGACACAATATAGTCCGTTTTAAACATCCATTGCGGTATGGTACTGAAATTCATGATAACCGAATGCCCTTTGGTGGCCTCCAGGAAATCAATGGTCATCGGGTCGATCAAACTAAAATCCCATGAAGTTTTTCCATTGGCAGGCGGATCCAATTCGGCGACTGCCAGTTTGGGGTACGGGAACCATGGCACATAGCGCACATAATCCGCACCCAGGTCTTTTACCGCGCTGAATGAGCCGTCGTGCATTGTGGCCCCTCTACGCAACATGGGATTGCCGACCACCTGGAGTGTTGGTGTTGATTTTGATGTCATTAAACTATTGTTCCACTTTACAACAAGCGAAGGGCCCTGCGCCATGCAAATATCAACGCCAAAAAACAATAATGCGGTAGCTGTAAATCTTTTCATCGGGTTTACAATTTTGTTAACTGATCCTTATGCAGAAATCCATACTCCTTTTGGTTTTATTGATTATTTTACCAGCAAAGCTACCAGCCCCTGCGCATACCACCTGGCCATATAATCATTCGGGTGAAGCGGGTTAACTAAACAATCCTTAGCCTTTTTCTTTTTAAAAATGGCATCGCTTATACTGCACATATCCAGGTTAATAATACCCTTTGTTTCCATCTCAGCCAAAACATGACTGTAGCCCTCTAAATTGGCCTGGTACCACGATTTGTTCTTGTCGCTATCCAGCACGTAGTCCGGATCGAATTTCATATTGGATAGTAAGATGATCTCAACTTTCGGATTCGCCGCTTTTATTTTTTTGATGATGGTTTGCATATAACCTTTGAATTGTTCGGGCGTAAGCCGCCAGAAGTCATTCATGCCAAAATCAAGTATCACCAGGTCGGGGTGCAGCGGACTAACATACTTATCCGCGTATTGCGCCGCCCAATCAATCACCGAACCTGGAAGGCCGGCGTTATACATTTTGATATTTTTATAATGATACGCTTTGCGCAACTGCCGCGCAAACAGATCAACGTACGTTGGCATGTAAGGCGCCACCGTATCATAGCTGCTTACGTCCATACCGCGGGTAATGCTCATGCCGAATGCTGCAATTTTAAGCGGCTGCTTTGTTCGCAGTTTAGCCAATACACGCGGCAATTGCGCACCCTTGTAATATGACACTGGGCCTTCCCATTTATCATGATGCGTATAAGTTACCGCCACCCATTGCGACTGGGTGTTAAACCAGGCTAAATCTTTTTTGGTGTCGAATGAAGTATCGGCCCTGAAGGGCATGGCAGAGTGGGCGGCTCTTGTAATTAAATTGCCATTTAGCGTATAATCTGTACCGGGATTATATGCTTTATCCAAACCAAAGCTTCGTACCGAAACAATCTTATCGGGCATAAACAACAACTTGCCTTCTGCCGGTTTGCCATTTATGGAGTACATTAATACCGTTTCATTATAAACTATATCCGAACGCCAGAAAGGTTTCATGTATTGGTCAAGGTTGCAAAGCGGCCGGTGTTTTATTTTTGGAACGCCTATGTTCGTTTCGATGCTGAAATCATCCGCATAAATATAGCCTTTACCCGATGCATCGTTTTCAACGCCGATCTCCGCGTATTTGGTACCGGCCGGCGTTTCTGTATAGTTACCAGTTTCCTGCCAGCCGGTAGAATCTATTGCCTTGC
>Ga0206978_1158_pt1 | contig 14429 bp, 9 predicted proteins | sample Alteio_BWMinCont_21_FD_153477 | JGI IMG/M metagenome (GOLD analysis project Ga0206978, IMG submission 153477) | Enriched cells from forest soil in Barre Woods Harvard Forest LTER site, Petersham, Massachusetts, United States -... | ecosystem: Environmental > Terrestrial > Soil > Temperate forest >...
CAAAATATGCCCTATTGAAACAGTACGCCGAGACGTGGGAAACGATGTCGGACCAGGAGGCGCTGATTTACGTGCGCCACTGGATGGAGGTGGACGCCGAGGCGCAGGCGCTACGGCTGAGGTATGTGCCGACGGTCACCAACGTCTTGCCGGGCAGGAAGGCGGCGACGTTTTTCCAATTGGATCGGCGCCTGTCCATGATCGTCGATTTGCAATTGTTCTCCCAGATTCCGCTGGCGCATGTGAAGGAGTAACGGGGACCATCTCCAGAAATCGGTAATCGGATAACAACAAGACGAGACCTCGCGGAGAGACCCTTCATGGCTGGTAGAAGACTAGCACTCACTTTTCTGTTCTGCGTTATCGCGCTTCATACACCCGGCAACGCCCTGGCACAAAATGTAAAGTCTACCTATGACAAGACTGCGAATTTCAAGAAGCTCAAGAAATATAAATGGGGATCAAACTACCTGCTGACTCGCCAGCGCCCAGAAGACCAGGCACGCATCAACTTGGCGATCGTCGATTCCATCAACAGGGATTTGCAGGCGGGCGGTTTTGTGATGGATCAGGAAACCCCGGACTTCATCATCATTTACGAGGCGGGGAGTCTCCCCAAGTCCGATGTAGGTCCACAGCGCGATCTGACTGTGACGGACATGGTCAACTACTCCTGGGGCAATCTCGGAGGAATCACCTCGGACGTTTGGGCGTACAGCCTGGCGAAAATGAAAATCACCGTCACCGATGCGACCACAAAGACCCCGATTTGGGTGGCCCTAGCCTCGATGAGGATCCACAACCCCAACAAACTGATGGAGAACCTCAAACAGAGTGTCGACAAATACATACAAAAAACGATGAAAGACTTTCCTCCCAAAAAGTGATGCAAGCAGGTGGGACACTCGTCACGCCGAGTGGCGAACATCTCAAATTTCGACCTTCCCGCATCTACTCACCACCCACTACCCACTACTCACCTTCTTTGACCGCGGGAACATTCTCAGCACCATCAGTCGGCGGGCGCCGCCCGCCCCTTCAGATACTGACAAACTTCAATCCTGAGAGGACTGTTTCCACGGCAGTCAGCAGCTCGATTGCTGCCATTGTTTTGAAAACGTAGCCCCACGCGCCAAAGCTCATAGCCTCTTGCACTACGTCAACAGAAGATTCATCACTCAAAAAGATTATTTTAGCTTCCGGGACCATTTCACGAATTCGCCGAGCGGCTTCGATTCCACCTAGCGATGGGTATCCGATGCCCAGCAAAATCAAATCCGGTTCCAGTTCCACAGCTTTCTGAAATGCTTCCGATCCGTTTGAAGCCTCGCCGACGACCAGCAATCCCGGTTTTTTGCGTAGTGTTAAAGAAGCGAAACGGCGCCAGGGTTCGAGCTCATCCACCACGAGAATACGGATTGAGGAAGGTCGCATACAGCCTCCTCCTGTTCATACCTCCATCGAAGCATGGACAGTAGTACCGAACTAACCCTCGAAGGGTACGGGTGCTGGGGAGTTCTGTCGTTGCTTGAAAACAATCTCGCGCTTGCTGGGGAGCAATGAAAAACCTCGACCGTCGGTGAGCGTTCCCTCTACAGTGAAGACCCGATTCCCCCGTTCCGCGTTCATCGGTAGCCTCGAAAGGATAAGCCTCTGTAACACCCCGAGAGCAGGTGCTTGACCTGGACTCAAGCGCCTGCTCCTTCCTTTTCCACACATCTCCACACCCGTAGCAAACCGATTACTGCCCACCCAACTCTCTCAAATCCCTCAACTTCCGCCATGCCCGTTCGAATCCGCACTTTTCGTTCGAATAACCTACTAAGTAAACCAAATAATAGTTGACACTCGGTAACTAGTCTTGCTACCATTCCCCATGGTTCGCTATTGCCACCCCTTTTCTTGCCGTTGTCGTGGCGGGTCTTCAGACCCGTTCTCCGCCTTCCCCTTGACCTCCGCGAACCCTGCGCCCGCCGTCCACCCCGAGGCGGTCAGGGCATCAATATCCGCCTCTACGGTCTTCACCGCTCTCAACTATGCTCGCCAATCAGGTTCACGCTGGCCTCTGCGCACGCGCAGCAAAGCTCGCAAGTCTCTTCTCTTCAGAGGTTTACTGCACAGTTCTATGGATACCCGGGGGTGGGTACAGGGAGCCCTTCCTCCCATGCACTGCTCCTTAACTCCGAGTTTCGGGGGAACACTTGCAGACAGCGAGGGCATGCGAGCAGCCGCTATCCCCTTTAGAATCACATCTTTTGCAGACCCCACCCGCTAACCCTCATCGAATCACACTCTTACAAAAACATAGGGGGGGGGCACCTCAAGCTCAAGTCGGACAGACTTTTAGTCTGTCCTATTCACCCTCAACACTTTTCTCGAATTCTAAATGGAAGGACGGTCAACAGACGGCAGGCAAACCACTCAACTCACGACCGGCGGCGGTCGCGATCATCAGGAACGGCGGCTATCCCCAGGCGGCGAAGTTCGTCCGCATAATACTTGCGATAAAGCACGTTCCACTCTTCGCTGTCTTCGAGAATTTCTTTTTTCTGCGAGGTGATTTTTTTTCGGACTTCGAGGTCAGCCTTTTCTTCTTCGTGGAGCGTGGCCGTCAGGATCTGTACCACCTGCTGGCGTATCGTGTCGCGGTCTTCGACAAATTCCACGTCGTCGCTGGAAACCAGCACGTCCGTGATCTGGTGGGAGATTCGGACAATCTTTTCGCGGCTCAGTCGCATTGCGGTCGCTCGCCCTCGATTCTAATGTGCGTACAGTTTAAGTACAGCGTTTACAGACCAATGAAACTTAATCACGCAGAGCCAGGAGCGGCTCTGCTACCGCAGGACCAGCTTGCGGTCGCGCGCCAGCTGCTGTTTCACCTTTTTGTACATTTCCTGGTACGAGACGCTCGTCCGGCGCATTTCGTCCTGATGCTCGGTAAGGATTTGGCGAACTTCTTCGTTCAGCCGGTCTTCGATGGTGATCTCTTCCATCATGCGCTGACGCAGCCGCTGCGAGACAGCCTCTGCGGCCTTCGTCTCGATCAACTTTCCCTCCACCAGCCGCTTCACCACTTCCGTTGCCATGTATCCGACGTAATCGCGTGCAATCAGCATCCCAGAATGAGTCCTTTGCGAGTAAGCAAGAGAAAGAGTTTACTGGCTGTACCACCAAAGTGCAAGGCAACCCGCGATTTGGTAGCACAGCCACTCTTGGCTGTGCTCTGTGCGGCCAAGCTTTGTGCCGCAACCACTCACAAAACCGCACAGGCAGGAGTGCCTATGCTACTCGAAGAGAAAACTCTTAGACTGTTGCCACTGTGCGAGGCAAAAAAAGGGACGGAATTTGGTGTTTTAGAAAAAAATTGGAGGCGCGAGGCGGAATCGAACCGCCGATAAAGGTTTTGCAGACCTTTGCCTTACCACTTGGCGACCGCGCCCCGTTTGCGAGGCTAATACAAGGGCCCATTTTTCAGGAGCCGAACAGCTCCCACACGATAGGAGCCTTCAAGCCCAAGCAAATGATTGGAGGAATTATAGCATCACGGCGCGGGCGGATTTCGATGCAAATCTTTGCGGCGTCGCCAAAATATGAATCGCATGCTGCAAAATAGCAAATAAATTGGCGGCGTTCGGCTCGCTGTGGGCGACTGCAAATCCTAGCGACGAGTTTCGGACGAGTGCGGAAAACAGCGCACAAAAAAACGGAACGCCGGCCGCGTTGACGCTGCCTGCTGCTTCCTGTACGATTGCATAAGTAAGGGCGCTTAGCTCAGCGGTTAGAGCGTTCGGTTTACACCCGAAAGGTCGTCCGTTCAAATCGGACAGTGCCCACCATTGCAGTGCTTCACTTGGTCGTGCAACACTCGGTAGTGCAGCACCTGTGACGCTTCACCCTTCAGCGGGGACGTAGTTCAGTTGGTTAGAACGCTGCCCTGTCACGGCAGAGGTCGCGAGTTCGAGTCTCGTCGTCCCCGCCATTCTTTTCAGGCACTTGCGAAACGTTTGGCTTTCCGGCGCAGGAACAAAAAAACAAGCAGAATCAATTCCCTCCTCCCGCCTCAACGGTTTGAATCCCCTTCGGCAGAATCATGCTGACAACTTTGGTTTGCGCTGCCCTCTTCGGAAGCGTCAAGGTTGCGTGTAAGTGATGTCGAACAGCATAGCGAACTCTGAAGAGGCAAGAGCTTGGGATTTAGGACAGAGGCGATGAGAACGGATTCAAGACCCGAGATTTGCTGCCACTCGTTTTCCCAATCATCCGAAGGTGTACGCCTGTCTTCGCGGACGCGCTCGCGTGGCCCGGGGTTTTTGAGGCGCTCGAGCAGTTTGGCTTTGCCGCCATTGTGGACCAACGGCGGGAAGAACGCAGAGAGGCCGTTGCCCCAAGAGAAGTGGAGAAACCGACGGCGCCGTCGAGCATGGCCCAGCGGACGCGCTCCTCATCTGCTCTAGCTGCGCAAGTCAGTATGCAATGCCCTAACTAGGTTTTTGAGTGCAGAGCCTTTCGCCTTGCTAACCGTCATAAATCAGTTTAGTGGAGCAACTCGGGGTCGAGTGTGAACCTGGAGTGCACCGAGAAGCTGGCTCCCCGCAAGGTGAATTCCGCTGCATCGAGCCCGGGGCCAAGTAGGGGAGAGCCGTCGTGGGTCCTCGGAAAGAAGAAATGGACTGAGGAGCTCGCGCCGGTTCCGGTGAACTCGATTTCAAGCGGGGCAACGGTGCCACGGCGGGTCTTGAGCGTTGCACGCAAATCTGGGCTCCCCGCCGGTGTGACCGCGAAGGGATCGAACCCAACGAACCCGGGCTGCTCGAGTTTCACCGTGATAACGTAACGATCCGCCGGAAGCCGCGGCGCCTGCGCCTGAAACGCGGCGAGCGCGCGTTCGCCGAGTTCCTCAAGCCGCGCAAAGGCTTGGTTCACCGGTTCGGCCGATTCCCAACGCACGAGGAAGGCGGTGGATGGCGAAAGACTTGGCGCGGCATTCGGCTGCCGGGAAGAATCAACGGGCGCTTCGATTCGCCCTTTCTGCAAGCAGTTCCCGTTTGCATCGATGGCATCGGGATCGCAGTGCTTCGTGCCCGTGGGAATGCTGTAGCTCGCTTGATTCTGTTGCCGGAGGAACACCACAACTTCCACCTTCGCCCAAGGCGAGTGTCGTACAAGCTTCAGAGCTTCGGCATGCGACCACTGCGAGGGAGGCTTCTGCTTCCAGAAATCATCCGCTCGGGCAAATGGAGACAGTCCAAAAAACAGGATCACCATTGGAAGAATCGTTCGGAATGCCGCGGGAAGCAGAGCGGCGCGGCTCCCATCTGCGCGGGGTAATTCGGGGATCGCCGTATTGCCTGGAACTCTCATACTTCCACTAACTCAATCGGGTTGACTGTAACAGGTTTGCTCCGTCTCCAACAACTATTCTGCTTGCATTTAGCTGACCGCTCAGTCTGGATCGCTCCGCCGCTCTCGTTAGAGACGCCTTTCCATGTCTCACCGGACCGCTTCGACGAAGTATCGGCTTCGATCCTCGATCCCATCCGCGCCATCAGCGAAGCTCCTGCGCCCAGGCGGTGCCTAGTGTATTGGTCAGGATTGGACAGTTCGAGGATTCACAAATCTGCGCCGTCGCATCAGATGAATTATCTGGAATTTAGTTGACAAGAAGCCAGCCCGGCATAGAATCTCAGACAAACAGACAGTCTTGGCACGGGGTACTACATTTTTTGGCGGGGGTGGCGTTCGATGCTTAAATCCCATTGTATACGATTAATTTTTGCACTCATTCTGATTCTCGGTTGCGCGCTTTCTCTGCCAGCGCAAATCACTACCGGCGAAATTACCGGAACGGTGATGGATCAGAGCGGCGCCGCCGTGGCAGGCGCCACTATCTCGGCTGTCTGTCCCAATACAAACCAGACGCGTTCGGTGACCTCTGGCAGCGCCGGTGAATACCAGCTGTCCGACATGGCCGTTTGCGTGTATAAAGTCTCGGTTTCCTCTCAGGGGTTCAAAACCACGGTGCGCAATGTGACGGTTAGCGTCGCCCAGGAGACCAAAGCGGATTTCCGCCTTCAGTTGGGTGAGCGCACGGAAACGATCATGGTGGAAGGAGCCAGCCCACTGGTGGAGTTCTCCCCGGGCGTCAACAACGAGGTGGACACGAAGTCTATCCTGGAACTCCCGACGGAGGGCCGTGATTTTAAGTCCATCTTGGCCCTTACCCCCGGCGTGCAGCGCTCGCCGGGTGGCGGGTTCCTGGACGTGAGCATAAGCGGCCAACGCACCACCACCAACAATTACATGATCGATGGTATGCCCAACAACGACCGCTTCTACGGCAGCGAGGTCGTCGGGCAGCCTGGCGTACTGGGGATCCCGGCTTCCGTTCTGGGGAACGATTCCATCTCCGAATACACTGTTCAGCAGCTTCCGACGGCAGAGAACGGTGTCAAAGGGGGTGCTGCCATCAACGTGACGCTCAAGAGCGGCACCAACGATTTCCACGGCACGGGCTTCTATTTCGGAGACTACGACTGGCTAAACGCCAAGAACTTCTTCTCCACGAGCACACTCCCCTATCACAATCACAATTACGGAGGCACGGTGGGTGGGCCGATCATCAAAGACCGCACATTCTTCTTCTTCGCGTTTGAAGGGCAGCGTAACAAATCCTTGGAGCCTTATAGCGTGAAGATCCCCACGCTAGTCGATTTGGCCGCGTCCCTCGCGGACTTTGCGAGTCCCACTGTTAACCCGAATAACCTCCCGCTGAATACCGCAGGATTGAACCTGCTGAAGTATTACCCGTGTTCGAATGGCGCTGGCGGGATTGTATCCTGCACGCCCGCCGCAGCTAGCGGCATCAGCGTGCCCGTCGGCGGGCCCCCCAACGGGGTCTCGCAGAGCATTTCCAGCCCCAATACCGACTCGATGAGCAGCTTCATCATCAAGATTGACCATAAAATGAACGACAAAATGCAGCTCTCGGGGCGGTATATGTTTGCTGACAGCACGCAATCCGCACCACTCGGTGGATATACGCTTCCGCCGGCGCCTGGCAGCGGCCTCGCGCCCGACGCATTTAACTCCATAGCTCCGACGCGCGTGCAGTTGGCCGGTGCCACCTGGAGCTACACCATCTCTGCCAATAAAATTCTCGACGTGCGCTTCAACTGGTCGCGATACTCACAGATCCTGGCACCAAATAATAAGATCAACCCCCTGAGCCTGGGCATCGATACAGGCCCCCTGAACCCCGCCGATTTCGGCGTGCCTCCGGTCTATGCCAGTTCGGTGACCTATGGGAACCCAGGTGGCATAGCAGGCTACCCGCTGAGCACCCGCCCTACCCAGACTTACGACGTGTCGACCAACTTCTCGTGGACCAAGGGCAAACATAGCTTTAAGTTTGGCGGCAACTATCAATACGCCTCCACGTTTAGCCTGCGGAATCGTGCGCGGCCTGTCCTAACCAGCGTCCAAGGCAATTTTGAGACCCTTATTGACCAGTTGCTTACCGGCCGCCTCGACGAGGTTTCGCGCTCCTTCGGCGATACTTCGCGCCACCTCTACCAGCCCTCTATGGGATTGTTTTTCCAGGACGAGTGGAAACTGACACCGCGCGTGACGGTGAGCTACGGCTTGCGCTGGGACGTCAATGGTGCGTTGGGTGACGCGGACAAGAATGCATCCAATTTTTTCCCGTGCGCTCCGCCGGAGCCTACGGTTTGCGCGCCAACCGGGTTTCCGAATGGTCTGGTCCAGGTGCAGCAGGGGTTCTCACGCCTTTATAATCTGGACCTTAAGGACTTTGGCCCACGCGCCGGGCTGGCTTGGGACGTCTTCGGCAACGGCAAGACATCTCTCCGAGTTGGCTACGCCATGGCTTACGACGTGGCGAATTTCTCCGCCATCAGCGCACCTTACGTTTTCCAAGGCGCCCGAGCCGGGGCGTTTACAAACTCGGACTTGGGCGTGTTCTCGGTCACGGCCAGGGGGAACTCCTGTCCGGGCGTCGTCGACCCAGTGTTGGGATGTCTACCGGCCTCGGGCTTCTCAACTCTCTTCGAACCCTTTGGGCCGAACACGTGCTACAACCCTGCAACGAATACGCCTGGTGTTACGCCCGACTGGGTCTGCATCGGTCCACAAGCGGGAAGCCCGAACCCGAACACGCCTTTCCAAACCCTTGGTGCTAATCCCACGGGCACACCGCCGTTTAACATTTTCGGAACCGTCCCGAATTTGAAGACACCAAGAATCCAGTATTACAACGCCACGATTCAACACGAGCTATTCAAAAACAACGCGATCACTGTGACCTACATTGGCACTCACGGAACAAATAGTCTTCTAGAGCGCAGTCTGAATAACAGGCCCATTGGCTGTTGGGATGCCAACAATGGCGGCCAGCAAACAGGACCTGCCGGTAGCCCAACGAACGCCACTACACTCAATTGCAGCCGGCCGTTTGATTCCGTGTACCAGTTGAATGGCGCGCCCAACTTCAATTACGTCATGCAATTGACCAACGATGGGTACTTACGCTACAACGCCATGCAGGTGACTTACCGCCAGCGCGATTGGCATGGGCTCGACACCATGGTCAACTTCACTTGGTCGAACTGTATTGACACCAATTCCGTGAATCGTGGCGGTGGGTCTACAGTTCCGATCGAAGAGAATCCTTACAATCCCAGTAGTAACCAGGGCCCGTGCGACACGGATGTCCGGTTGAACTTCAATACCGGCGTGATCTACGACTTTCCTCGATGGCGCGCCGCGGGCCGCATGGGAGAGGGTTGGCAGATCGGGTCAGTTGTGACGGCTCTGACCGGGCGCCCCTGGACCCCGTTGCTGGGCAGCCTCTCCGACCAGTCCGGCCAGGACCTGGTTTACCAAAGGGCCGACTGTTCGGGAGTAAAACCCATTTACCAGTTCAGTGACCCCACAGTCCCCAGCATTACGAATGCGGCCGCGATATTTTCAATTCCAGCCCCCAACACCATCGGGACCTGCGGCCGCAACTCTTTCCGCGGACCCAAATTCAAACAGTGGGATTTTAACCTCAACAAGACCACCAAGATCACGGAAAGGATAAGCTTCCAGGCCCGCTTTGAGATCTTCAACCTGTTGAACCATCCTAACTTCAATTCGATCCCGAGCAGCACCAACGTCACGAGCGGCAGCTTCTCGAACTTCTCGCAGACCCCGGATATCGCCGCCGGCAACCCGTACCTTTCTCAAGGCGGCGCGCGAGCTATGCAGATCGGAGGGAAGATCATTTTCTGATCTTCGGCTCCAGGCTTTGGTTCCGAAAAGGGAGTCTGCTACAATGCAGACTCCCTTTTCTCTTATGCGGCGCGCTTGCATCCTCTGCCTTTTCTTTCTGTTGCCCGCGCTCGCTGCGGCAGCCGCGGACCAACCCAGCGTTATTCTGATCACGTTGGATACGGTCCGGGCTGATCGCATGGGCTTTCTCGGCTCAAAGCTCGGTTTGACGCCGCAACTGGATGCGCTCGCGGGGCAAAGCGTGGTATTCGAACACGCATATTCCCAGGCGCCCATTACGCCAGTCTCTCACGCGACCATACTCACCGGGACTTATCCGCAATACCACGGCATCCGCAACTTCGGCGATCGCCTGCCTCCAAGCGTCCCCTTTCTACCCGACATTCTTCGCGCCCAGGGTTACCAAACGGGTGCCTTCGTTGGCAGCATCATCCTCGACCCGAAAAACGGGTTTGCCTCCGGATTCGAGCGCGGTTTTGATGTCTATGATGCTGGCTTTCACCGGCAGAAAACCGGGGAACGCCGCGAAGCTTCCATGCAGCGCCGCGGCGAGGTCACCCTGGGACACGTGCTCGAATGGCTTGGCCAGCAGAAGGGTCACCCCTTTTTTCTGTGGTTTCATTTGTGGGACGCGCACGACCCCTATAATCCGCCCGAACCGTTCCGAAGCCGATTTCCGAACGCCCCTTATAACGGGGGCATCGCCTACGTGGATGCCACTGTCGGGAAGCTGCTTGACTATTTGCGGAGCAAGGGGCTCTATGACAATACGCTGATCGCCGTCGTCGCGGATCACGGCGAATCCCTGGGCGACCACGGCGAACTGACCCACAGTATTTTTCTTTACGACTCCACCATCCACGTGCCCCTGCTCCTCAAACTTCCCGGCAATCGTTCTGCAAGGCAGCGCGTCAATGCCGCGGCGAGCTTGGTGGATCTGGCGCCAACCCTTCTCGAAGCACTTGGGCAGACGCCTCCTCCGGCCATGCAGGGTCGCTCGCTCCTCCCTCTCATTGGAAACCCGCACCCTGCAACCCGGCCTTCATTTGCCACAGGCGACCACTCCGAACGCTCCTTCGGATGGAGCGCGCTTGTTTCCCTGCGCATCGGCAACCAGCTTTACGTGCGCGCGCCCTCACCCGAGCTTTACGATTTGGCCTCAGACCCCGGCGAGAAGATAAACCTCTATCCGGGAAACCCCGCCGCCGCAGTGCGTCTAGCAATCCAGTTGGATAGTTTCGTGAAGCGCATCAGCACAGGGGCGCCTCAGGCTTTGCAGGACGGACTCGACGAAAAGAGCCGGGAGAAGCTCTCCGCGCTGGGCTACTTGGCCTCTGGAAAGACCAGCCCGCCCACAAGCATTGATCCCAAGGACCGCATCGATGTGGCCAACGATATGCACGATGCCAGCCTGGCCATCGAGGAGGGTAAGGAAGCCACCGTCATCCCGCTGCTTCTGCGCGTTGTGGCCAAAGACCCGCAAGTTCAGGCGGCGCAGTATTATCTGGGCATCGCCTACTCGCGGAAGGGCAACTTTGCCAAAGCCATTCCTCCCCTGCGCAAAGCCGTCGAGCTGCGACCGGATGCGCTGATGGCGCAGTACGAGCTGGCCATCTGCCTCTACGAAACCGGTGATCTGAATACCGCTTCCGCGCATTTCGAGATCCTGGTGGAAAACCGGCCCGATTGGAGCGACGCCCGCTATTCTTTGTCCTCCATTTATGCCCGTACTGGACGGCCTGAGGAAGCAGCCAAAAACTTGCTGGTAGTCCTCCAGGGAGAGCCTGATCATTACCGCGCAAATCTGCTTCTGGGGCGAATGCTGTTTCTGAACGGTACTTTCGAAGAGGCCCTGCCCTACCTGGAAAAGGCCGCGGCGGTACAAACGGATTCCAGCGAGGCGCATTCCTTCCTGGCGGACGAATACGAGAGGCTGGGCCGCACCGCGGATGCCGAGCGCGAGCGCGCCGAAGCCGGCCGGCTGAAGAACTCCGCTCGATAATGGAAGGATCAACAAAAAGTAGTTGATATTGTTACGAAACCGCGGGTCAGGGGCCTTGCCTCTGGAGTTCGAATCACTTCCGCGCTGACACCTGCTCGCCGTCCCAGCGGGCCTTTGCTGGACAGCTGCGATTCGCAACCTTATACTCAACTTTTCAATCTCCGGGGTGTTCTATGGTTCTAAAAAAATTTCCTTTGTTGCTATCTATTCTGTTGCTGGCCCTTCCTGTCATTGGCCAGCAACAAAGCAATTCCAAGCCAAAACCTCGTGTCATCGTCGTTGGCGTCAATGGTATGGAGCTGGACATCATCCGGCCGTTGCTCCTGAAAGGCCTGATGCCGAATTTGTCGAGCGTGATCGAGAGAGGCGCCTACGGAAAACTCCGGACGGTCTCCGCGCCCAATTGCCCGCGAGTGTACAGCACGCTCTTTACGAGCACGAATCCGGAGGAGCACGGCGTCACGGGATTTCTCGTTGGCGGGATAACTGCCAACACCAACATGCTGAAAGAAGAGCCGGTGTGGTCGATGCTATCGAAAAGTGGAGTCACCGTGGGCATGGCCAACGTCCCGGCCACTTTCCCGGTCATGCCCGTGAACGGGTACATGATCAGCGGCATGCTAACGCGCGGAAAGAACTGCGAAGACGGCGTGCTGTGCGCGCCCAAGTTGAGCGAGGTGATGGGCGGTGACGCGGTGTATCCCAAGAGCATGCAGGCCGAGCTCCTGAAAAATGTGGGTGACTTCTATATTGACTGCGAGAGGATGCCGGCCGCGGCAGATCTGAAAGGTCATGAAACCGAACTGATCGACCAGTGGCTTAGCAAGGTGCAGCTCATTCGCGACCAGCAGACCAAGCTTTTCGATTATCTGCTGACGACGCACCCCACAGAGTTCACATTCTTAGCGCAATCGTGCGAAGACCGCACCGGGCATTGGCTCTACCCCATCACGCCGTTCAATGTTGGCTATAATCCGAGCATCAACAGCGTCCGGATTGGTGCCTTCCCGGACCAGTACGTCGCCTTCGATAAAGTGCTTGGGTCGATCCTAAAGCATGTGGACGAAAACACTTACTTGATCATCTTCTCCGACCATGGGATCAAGCCGCTGCGCGAGTTCGAAGAGAAGGATCCCCACGCGCACATGGACCACGAGAAAACCACGCCGGTGATCGCCAAGCACGATTTTGCCGATGGCGATGATGTCCCGGGCTCGTTCTTCGCCATGGGCCCCGGCATCAAGCATGACTTGCGGCTGATGGGTCTAGCAGCCAGCGTGTACGACGTGGCGCCGACTCTCTTGCACATTTATGGCATTGAGCAGCCGAAGCAGATGCGCGGACGCATTTTGACGGAAATTTTCGAGAACGCCGACAATAAAGTGGCGGCGAAACAATAATCGGTTTGAATCTTTATGCGAGACACAGGGACTTGACTTGATCTTATCGCAACGGCCGCTCACTGCGGCCGTTGCGACTTTTGGAGCGACTTTGCCCTCAACTGAGCGCGCTGCGCATCTTGCCGCCGCCCTAGGCCTGCATAAGCCCGCTCCAGTAGCTCGAATATTTCAGCATTGCTGCTCGAAGGTTCGGCAACCACTTCCAGCAACTCCACGGCTTCCGCAAATTTTTTCTGGCGGATCAGCGCCTTCGCAAGATTGAGCTGCGCTTCGGTACTTCCGGGTTGCAAAAGTACCGCGGCTTCGAATTGGTCCTGCGCCGCGTTCAAATCGTTCAAACCGAGATAAACTCGCCCGAGTACGAGTCGCGCTTCAAACTGTTGCGGGTTAAGTTTCAAGCTCGCCTGCAGGGCGTCCCGCGCGCCGGACAGATCGCCGCTCAATTCCAGAGCTCGCCCGTATTCGAACGCGTCCGCCGCATCATTCGGGTGGGAGTCGCGCGCCCGTCGCAGATAGCCGGCAGCTTTGGCGTAATTCCCTGATGCCATCTCAAGCCGGCCCAGTTGTCTAAGAGCGATCGCCGAGCTCTCGTCCAATTGCAGCACTTTCTGAAGCGCGACCCGAGCCTTATTTGGCTCCCCGTCTTCTGACGCCATCATTGCCGTGTGCAGCAGATTCTGCTCCTCTATCTTGTCCTTGGGATCGGGCAACAAAGAGGGTTCGGGAACATCCGTAGCGCTTCCAGCGTCGGCTAAGCCCAAATATCCGAGCGCGTGCAGTTCATCGATGGTGCTCGCGGAAACGGAGGCGGGCGAAGTTTTTCCAGACGCCGGTGATCTAGCGCTCGACTCCGCAAGCGTTTTGCGCAATTTCTGAACCGTACCATCCCATGGCTCGTAATGGTTGCGCGATTCACCGGGGTCGGTCTTGAGATCGTAGAGCTCTGGCTTGGGCGCCTCGATAAACTTGAAGCCTTCCGTTCGAATCGAGCGAAGCGGGGCCCATCCAAACCGCAAGGGATAGTCGGTTTGGCCGAAAACAGTACGGTGAGCCGCCTCGACGCCGTGAAGGAATGGCTCTAGAGAATCGCCATCCAGATTTGCGGGAGCCGCAATGCCAAGGAGGCCCAGAATCGTTGGCATGATATCTGTCGTGCGAACCTGCGCGTCAACCGTCCGGCCCGCCTCGCGTTCGTTCGGCAGCTTCACAATCAATGGAACGTGGGTCGTCGAATCGTAGAGAAAGATGCCGTGAGTGTCCTCGTGGTGCTCGCCGAGTCCTTCTCCGTGATCTCCCACGACAACAATCATTGCTCCCTCATACCATCCCTGTTTCTTAAGGTAAGAAAGGAAGTGACCCAACGCCGAATCCGCGTAGGCAATTTCTCCGTCGTAGAGCCGGCCCTTGTAAGTCTCAGAGTAGGGTGGCGGCGGCTCGTACGGATCATGAGGGTCATAAAGATGCAGCCAGACGAAATGCGGCGCGGAGGGATGGGCATTGAGCCACGTTTCCGCGTGTTGCACGACCTCCATTCCGCGGCGCTCGATTCGTCCCCATCGTGACTTAGTTTCCGCCTGCGCAGGAAAATTGTCGTAGAAGTCGAACCCACGATCGAAACCAGGAGCGAGCGCCTTACTATCCAAGATCACGGCGCCGATAAATGCCGCGGTCCGATAATCCTGCTTCTGAAGCAATTGCGCGAGCGTGGTGTGAGCGGCGGCCAGAGGAATTCCAAA
>Ga0206978_1161_pt1 | contig 14207 bp, 10 predicted proteins | sample Alteio_BWMinCont_21_FD_153477 | JGI IMG/M metagenome (GOLD analysis project Ga0206978, IMG submission 153477) | Enriched cells from forest soil in Barre Woods Harvard Forest LTER site, Petersham, Massachusetts, United States -... | ecosystem: Environmental > Terrestrial > Soil > Temperate forest >...
CTGGGTGGCCCCAATTAGGGTGCCGATCGCTGCGGGATGGCACGCACCGTTGGTACATATCTGTTTATTGAGCAGGGAGGGGTGAGATGTACAACGCAGAATTTGAATTCGACAAATCGAATTTGTGGGGCGGGAGATTTTAAGCCTTTGATTGTTAAAACTTTGTAACTTCGGAAAAGTGAAAGTCGCGGACCTTCATAGCGGGGACGACCATTTCAAAGGCTTCTTCGCCGGTGGCGCGGACGGCAGGGCCGAGTTGCTCGACATTGCGAAGCATTTCGAGGATGGATTGATTAAAGCGGAAATTGCGGACGGCGGAGGTGACTTTGCCGTTTTCGACGAGGAAAAGGCCGTCGCGAGTCATGCCAGTCATGACCTTTTCGTAGGGATCGACTTCGCGGATGTACCAGAGGCGGGTGACGAGGAGGCCGCGGTTGGTGGAGGCGATCATCTTTTCGAGGGAGGAGTCGCCGCCGGAGAAGACGAGATTCATGGGGGCTTCGCCGTATTCGTTGGGGAGAGCGAAGCCGTGGCCAGTGGGCGTTTTGTGGGCGGATTTGGCGCTGCTGCGGGAGTAGACGAGATTTTTGGGGACGCCGCGATCGACGAGTTGCACTTGCTGGCGGGGGATGCCTTCGCCGTCGAAGGGGGCGCCGAGTTGGAGAGGATGATAGGCGTCGTCGGTGATGGAGATATTTTTGCCGAAGAGCGGTTTGCCTACGCGGTCATTGAGGCAGGAGCGCTTGTCCTGGAGCGCGGTAGCGGCGAAATCGTAGAAGAGAAAGCCGACGAGATCGAGGACGGCGGCTGGTTCGAGGATGACCGTGTAGCGGCCCGGCGGGAGTTCGCGGGCGTCGACGGCGAGGTGAGCTTTTTCGCTGGCGCGCTGCGAGAGTTTTTGCGGATCGAAAGTGCGGACGCTGGCGGCGTTGGCTTTGGCCCAGCTGGCGGCGGGATTTTCCTGCATGGTGATGGAAAACTCGGCGTGGGTTTCACGATAAGACGCGAAGAGGCCGCGAGAATTGCCGAGTGCGGATTGTTGGAGGCCGCTGGCGAAAATACCGGCGGCGACTTGGCCGTTTTGAATGGCAAGATCGCAGGCACGGCGAACGGCGCGGGCTCGGTCTTCAGGCGTGAGGGCGGCGGTGTCTTTGAGGAAGCGATTCACTTTGCGATAGCGCTGCTTTGCGGGGAGCGGGAGGAGTTGCTGATCTTTGGGTTGGCTATGGGCGAGGGACAGAGAGGCTTCGATGGCGGCGCGGAGGGAGTCTTCGTCGATGCGATTGGTGGTGGCGCGGGCAGTGCGGTGGTCGACGACGGTTCGAATGGAGACGTTGAGGCCGCGCTCGGCGACGTTTTGGTGGATGGCGTTGTTGGCGAAGCGGGTGAGGGAGTCCGCGGTTTCGTCGACGTGGACTTCGGTTTCGTCGGCGCCGATGGATTTGGCCAGGCGGAGGACGGTGTCGATGATTCGCTTCAGCTCGTGTTCAGGAAGAAGTTGGGCGGAAGATGCGGGGCTCTTCCCTGCTGAGGACTTGGCGGATTTGGATTTGTGAGTGGCGGTCATTGGTTGGAAAATGCCGAGCCGATTTTTACGTTGCGGAAACGCGAAGGAGATGCGCCGTGGCCGGTGCCCATGGTTTGCATGGGTTGGCCCTTCCCGCAGTTGGGTGTGCCCCAGAGAACCCAATGATCGCGCGAACAGATGGCATCGCAGGAATTCCAGAACTCGGTGGTGATGCCGCTGTAGCTGGGATTTTTGAGCATGCGCGTTTTTTTGCCGCCTTTGATTTCCCAGCCGACTTCGGTGGAAAACTGGAATTGGTAGCGGCGATCGTCGATGGACCATGAACGGTTGGTTTCCATGAGGATGGCGTCGTCGGTGTCGGCGATGAGATTGTCGAAGTCCCAGGTGCCGGGTTTGAGGCTGATGTTGGTCATTCGAATGATGGGGAGGCGATTCCAGCTTTCGGTGCGCATGGTGCCGGAGGAACGTTTGAGGCCGATGAGATGGGCGGTTTCGCGATTCGAAAGATAGCCGCGGAATTGGCCGTCTTTAATAATGTCGGTGCATTGAGCGGGGACGCCTTCGTCGTCATAGGCGAAGGAGCCGAGGCCGGGGCCGTGTTCGAGGCGGGCGTCGGCGACGACGTTGACGATGTCCGAACCGTAACGCAACTTGTTGAGCTGATCGAGAGTTAGAAAACTTGTGCCGGCGAAATTGGCTTCCTGGCCGAGCACGCGATCGAGTTCGATGGGATGGCCAACGGATTCGTGAATTTGGAGCCCGAGCTGACTGCCGCCGAGAATGAGCGTGCCGGTTTTCTCGGGGCATTGCGCAGCGGAATGAAGCGCGACGGATTCTTCGGCAACGCGTGGGGCGTGCTTCAGAAGTTCGAGGGATTCGACGAGTTCGTAGCCTTCGAGCGAATGCTGGCCGCCGAAACTATTCGGGTAAGAGCGCTTTTGAATTTCGTCACCTTGAAAAGAGGTGGCGGCGATGCCACAGCCGGTGATCAGCTTGCGTTGATGAATGCGGGAGCCGATGCTGGACGCGAACCAGGAATCGATTTTGCGAAATTGCATGCCAGTTTCGGTGAGGGTCACACCTTCGATGCGGCGCATTTCGGCATCGGCGGCGAGAAGCAGGGCGAGCTGATTTTCCAACGGGAGTTCGAAGGGATCTTTGCGGAACGGACTTTGCCAGCTGTCGATGTAGGCGTCTTCTTCCACCATCAAGGTGTCGCCGCGCTTGGCGAGCGCGGAAGCTTTGGCAATCGAGACGGCTTGCGAAGCGCAAGCCGAGACGCCATCGCGCGTGAGTCGATCGGTAGAGGCGAATCCCCATGCGCCATTCGCGAGTGCGCGAACGCCCATGCCGATGGATTCGGATTGTGCGAGAGTGCCGACCTGGCCGTTCTTGGTGGTCAAGTCGCGCTGGCGCAGATGCATCATGCGAACGTCGGCGTAGGTGGCGCCGCGGAGGCGGGCGGTGTCGAGTGCGCTGGTGCAGAGATCCCACATGAGCTTGACCTGGAAGAAACCGAAATAAGTTTACAAGAAAAAGGGGCGCGGTGGATTGCGCCCCAAGTTGAAAGTGCATCAGACAAACGGTGATGGATGACTCATCAAACCAAGAAAAAACAAGAGCACAGACAGGAGTGTCTGTGCTACTTACGTGCCTTCTTGCCAGGAGGCGAGATAGTGCTCCTGCTCGGCGGTGAGCTTGTCGAGCTTGTGGCCCATGCTGTCGAGCTTTAGGCGCGCGATTTCCTTGTCGAGGTTCTGGGGTACGACATAAACCTGCGGCTTGAGTTGCTTGTAATTCTGGCGCAAGTATTCGGCGGAGAGAGCCTGGTTGGCGAAGCTCATATCCATGACGGCGGCCGGGTGTCCTTCGGCGGTAGCAAGATTGACGAGGCGGCCTTCGCCGAGGAGGTAAACCTTGCGGCCGTCTTTCAGCAAATATTCGTCAACGAGCGGGCGCACTTCGCGCTTGCCGCTGGAAAGTTTTTCAAGAGCGGGAATGTCGATCTCGACGTTGAAGTGGCCGGAGTTGCAGACGACTGCGCCGCTCTTCATGGCTTCAAAGTGCTCGGCACGAATGACGCTCTTGTTGCCGGTGACGGTGATGAACACGTCGCCTTGCTTGGCGGCATCGGCCATGGGCATAACGCGGAAGCCGTCCATAACGGCTTCGATGCCCTTGGTCGGATCGATTTCGGTGATGATGACGTCGGCGCCGTGACCCTTGGCGCGCATGGCGACGCCGCGGCCGCACCAGCCGTAACCGGCGATGACGACTTTGAGACCAGCGAGGAGCAGGTTGGTGGCGCGAATCACGCCATCCAGCGTGGATTGGCCGGTGCCGTAACGGTTGTCGAAGAAATGTTTGGTCTCCGCATCGTTGACGGCGATGATCGGGTATTTCAGTGTGCCGTCTTTGGCCATCGCGCGGAGACGAATGACGCCGGTGGTGGTTTCTTCGGTGCCGGCGATGACGTTGGCGACGAGGTCTGTGCGCTTGGTGAGAAGCATGGTGACCAGGTCGGCGCCGTCGTCCATCGTGAATTGCGGCTGGTGCTCAAGAGCGGCGCGCAGATGCGAGTAGTAGGTTTCGTTGTCCTCGCCTTTGATGGCGTAGGTAGGAATGTTGTAGTCACGATTCAACGAAGCGGCTACTTCGTCTTGCGTGGAAAGTGGGTTCGATGCGCAGAGCACGGCATCGGCTCCGCCGTCACGCAACGCGATCATCAGGTTTGCAGTTTCGCTCGTCACGTGCAGACAAGCGGAAATGCGCAGGCCCTTGAGCGGCTGCTCTTTCACAAAGCGCTTACGAATGATTTCGAGAACAGGCATTTGTTGATGCGCCCACTCGATCTTGCGCTTGCCGGCGTCGGCCAGCCCGATATCTTTCACATCACCTTTTTTTAGTTCAGCTGTAGCCACACTCATTCTCCTTAGTCCGAATATTGCGCGGCGAAGGGACTTCGCGCGGGAAACACAAAAGGCCGGCTCATTAGCCGGCCTTTCTAATTCATGCCTAGCGGTGTGCCGCTGCTTCGACGGTGGCTGCCGCTCCGAGGCCAGCCGCTTTGCGCAGAGCATCCGCGCGATCGGTGCGCTCCCAAGTGAAACTGGGACCGCTGCGTCCGAAATGCCCGTAAGCGGCAGTGTCCTTATAGATCGGACGGCGAAGGTCGAGAGTTTCGATGATGCTCTTGGGCGTCAGCGAGAAGTATTCGCGAATGAGCGCGGTGATCTTTTCGTCGGAAACGGTTGCGGTGCCGAAGGTATCGGCCATCACGGAGACGGGCTCGGCGACTCCAATCGCATAGGCAAGTTGAACTTCCACTTTGCGCGCGAGTCCTGCCGCAACGACGTTTTTAGCGATGTAGCGTGCCATATAGCAAGCGGAACGGTCCACCTTCGAGGGATCCTTACCAGAAAAAGCGCCGCCGCCGTGACGGCTGTAGCCACCGTAGGTGTCGACGATAATTTTGCGCCCGGTCAAACCGGCGTCGCCCATCGGACCGCCGATGACAAAGCGGCCGGTCGGATTGATGTGATACTTGGTTTTGCTGTCGAGCATCGCGGCCGGAATGATCGGACGGATAACATGCTCGGTGATGGCGTCGCGGAGATCGGCGTTGGAAACCTTTTCGCTGTGCTGCGAGGAGATAACCACGGTATCGACGCGAACGGGGCGGCTATCGCGATATTCGATGGTTACCTGGGACTTGCCGTCGGGCCGGAGAAAATCAACTTTGCTGGATTTGCGAACATCGGTGAGGCGCTGCGTGAGGCGGTGAGCGAGTTGGATGGGCATGGGCATTAGTTCCGCGGTTTCGTCGCACGCGAAACCGAACATCAGGCCCTGGTCTCCCGCGCCGCCGGTATCGACTCCCATGGCGATGTCCGGCGATTGGCGCTTAACGGTGCACATGACGGCGCAAGTCTCGGCATCGTAGCCGTATTTCGCGCGGTCGTAGCCGACGCCGCGGATGGTATCGCGGACTAGCTTGTCGTATTCCAGGTGCGCGGAGGTCGTAATTTCGCCGGCGACGACGGCAAGGCCGGTGGTGACAAGAGTCTCGCAAGCCACGCGGCCCTTGGAATCTTGCTTAAGGACTTCATCGAGGACGGCATCGGAAATCTGGTCGGCGATCTTGTCGGGGTGACCCTCGGTGACAGACTCCGACGTGAACAGGAAGTTGCGTAGGGCTTCGCTCAAAAGAAATTCTCCTTAGTGAACCGCGACGGCATTGCCGCCAGGACAGACTATTTTCACAGCGTTGGATTAACCTAACAAAAGTACCATCGCAGGGGCGAAGAATCAACGCATTGAAGTTAAACGGGTTATAGGCGCAGCGAACGGCCGAAATGGAGGGTTGAACGGCATTTGGGTGCAGCGAACGGGGAACGTCTAGGCGGCGTCTTCGTCGTCATCCAGCTGGACTTCCAGTTTGCCTTTCGTCTTTTTGGCCATGAGGTAGGAGCGGATGAAGGGGTCGATGTCGCCGTCCATGACGCGGTCGACGTCTCCGGCGCTGAACTTGGTGCGGTGGTCTTTGATCATGCGGTAAGGCTGCATAACGTAGGAACGAATCTGGCTGCCGAAGGAGATGTCGAGCTTGGACTCGTCGAGTTTGTCGGTGTGGGCCTGGCGCTTTTGGACTTCGAGGTCGTAGAGGCGGGAGCGCAACATTTTCATGGCCATTTCGCGGTTTTTGCCCTGGCTGCGCTGGGCTTGGCAGCCGACGACGATGTTGGTGGGGATGTGGGTTATGCGGATGGCGGTTTCGACTTTGTTCACGTTCTGGCCGCCCTTGCCGCCGGAGCGGAAGGTGTCGACGCGCAGATCTTCGGGGCGGATGTTGATTTCGATTCTGTCGTCGATTTCGGGGATCACGAAGACGGACGCGAAAGAAGTGTGACGGCGCGCGGCTTGATCGAACGGCGAAATGCGCACCAGGCGGTGGACCCCAGTTTCGCCCGCGAGCAAACCGTATGCGTTTTCGCCGACGAATTGAATGGTCGCGGATTTGATTCCGGCTTCTTCGCCGGGAGTTTCGTCGAGGAGGGTGGCGTCGATTCCTTTGCGTTCCGCCCAGCGCAGGTACATGCGAAGGAGCATGGAGGCCCAGTCCTGCGATTCGGTGCCGCCAGCGCCGGGCTTGATGGTCATGATGGCGTTGAGGTGATCGGTCTCACCGGAGAGGAGCGTCTTCGTTTCCAGATCGCCAACGTATGTCTCCGCTGAGTTTAGCTCGCGGTCGAGATCTTTCAAAAGATCGTTGCGCTGCTCGGCGTTGGTTTCTTCTCCGGCGAGGGTGACGTAAGTCTCGATGTCACCGGAGATGGAGGTAAGCTTCTCGTCGGCGGCAATCTGTTCTTCGGCGCGCTTGCGGTCGCGCAGAACGGCTTGCGCTTCTTCCTGGTTGTTCCAGAAGTCGGGTTGGGCGACGCGGGCTTCGAGAGATTTCAAACGTTCGCGGTATTGCGGAGCGTCAAAGAAAGCTCCGGACGAGCGTGATGCGGGGCTTGAGGCCTTCGTAGCGGTGTTCGAGATCTTCGAGAATCATAGTGTGGTTCAGGAGCGTCGCGTGGATGGACGAGGACGCTAGACTGCCTTTCTAAAAGTTAACGCTACCAGAATAACGGAAATGAGCACGCAGAGCCAAGCGAACCAATCGCCGAAGCGCGTGTAGAGAGTTTTGTCCGTGCGGAAGTCATAGGGCAAATCGGCTGCCGCGCGGACATCCTGGGGAAGCGGACGGAAGATGCGTCCGTAAGGATCGATGGAGACAGTGATACCGCTGTTTGTTGTGCGCACGACCCAGCGGCGATTTTCGACCGCACGCACGCGAGCCATTCGCAAATGCTGTTCGGCGGCTGCGGAGTGACCGAACCAGCCGTCATTCGAAATATTTACCAAAAGCTGAGCGCCATTGGCGGCGAAGCGGCGAATTTCGCCCGGGTAAATTGCTTCATAGCAAATGAACACGCCAAACGAATAGCCATTCGGAAATTTGCCGACGGAATACTTGGTGCCTTTGCGGAAGCCGCCGACTTCGCTGGAAACGTTCGAGACGACGCGGTGAATCAGTGGAAACGGCTCGTACTCGCCGAAAGGGACGAGATGCACTTTGTCATAAGAAAACGTGCGATGGCCAAGGGGGTCAAACAACAGGGAGCTGTTGTAGGGCGCCAGGATGGAATGAGTCGTGCCTCCCGCCGAAACGCTCTCCTCTCTCCATTCCACGACGCCGACGATAAAGGGATGCTGGAAGCGAATCGCAAGCGTGGATGCCAGGTGCGAGAACTGATTGTCTTGAACCGTAAAAGGGGCTGGAGCTTCGGGCCAAACAAGCAGATCGGGATGATTGGCCGAGGGCACGAGGCTGAGGCGTTGAATCTCGTCCAAGTCCGAAGCATGGAGAGTGAACCAATCGTTCGGGAACTCCTCGACTTCGGGGAAATTTAGTTGGACAGCGCGCGCGGTGTGGTTTGCTGTGGCTTTCGGCACGAGCCGAGGACCCACGATCATGACAAGGAGCACAAGCACGGCAGCGCCGACGAGTATCGCGAGACGACGTTTCGCGGGATAGTTCGTTGCGGCGTCGCTCCACGCGAGCAGCGCGTTGAATGCGGCAACTACAAAGGACAAACCGTAGATTCCCGTAATCGTCGTGAGCTGGACCATAGCAACATTTGCCGCGGCCGGATAGCCCAGCAAGTTCCACGGAAAACTAATTTCGGGCAGCCAGGTGCGAAACATTTCAAGCGAAACCCACAGGAACGGCGTGCCGATGCACGCGAGCGTGATACTTCGCACCGAGAGACGGTTGATGGCCCAAGTCACTGCGCCGTTCGCTGAAGCCCAAACCGAGGCAATCAACAATAAGACGCCCCAGCCACCGGCGCGCGAAAGACCGCCATGCACAGCGAGAACTTCCGCTATCCACGGTACGGAAGTGAGCACAAAGCAGAGGCCGTGGAGAAATCCGCAACCGAATGCCACGCGGGGCCGAGCACCAAAAAGTGCAACCAACAAGACCGCCACGCATACCCAGGAATAAATGCTGAGGTAAAAGCCGGTGTAGGAAAACGAAAGCGCGGCCCCGGAAACCGCGCCGATGAAAAGTCTCATCCAAGCTGGAGTTTCACTTCCGGGGTGCGGCCGAAAATAGGCGAGCCAATGACGCCCAGCCATTAGTGCTTGACGATGGCCTTGAAGCCGGCCACCTCGAGGCCTTTCCTGGCGTTGTCGACGGCTTTCTGATCGGCGTAGGGGCCGACGAGCACGTGGTAATACTTATCGCCCTGCGGCGACTGCACAAAGGTTGGGAAATTCTTCTTGCGGAGGGTATTTGCAAGCGCCATGGCGTCGGCTTCCTTGGTGAGCGCGGCGACTTGCAGGTTCATCCCTCCGGCAGCGCCGGGAGGAGCAGTGCCGATAGTCTTCGTAATCGTGCTTGACTGCTGCTTTGTAGGATTGCCGCTTCTTCCCACTGCGGTTGATGCAGACGGATTCGTCGAAGGAGCGGCGACGGGCTTCAGACGATCGTCGGTTTTGTTCGAATCGCCTGCGTGGTAGAACTCCCAATCGGGATTTTTGGAGGCGGCGTCGACGGCGGCCGGCGGCTCGGGAGCTGACTTTTTGTTCGAAGGCTTCGGAGCCACCTCGGGCTTCGGCTGAACGTCGGAGAAGCCGCGCAGATTCGTGGACGCACGCACCTCGCCGTCGTACTGATTGCGCCCCATTACATAGCCGAGCGTAAAGAAAACGCCCGAAAATAGCAGCATCAGCATAAACAAACCGATGACATGCCGTCCTTCGAGCACACGCTCTCCGGCGCTTCCTCGTTTTCTCCCAGATGCCATTCTTACTTTTTCGATCCCCCTAACGCTTGAACCCAACTATTAATGATATCGATGGGCAGGGGGAAAACAATCGTTGTGTTCTTCTCGACACCTATCTCGGTCAACGTCTGCAGGTAGCGCAACTGAATCGCGGAGGATTGCGTCTCGAGAACTTTGGCGGCATCGGCCAGTTTTTGGGACGCTTCGAATTCGCCTTGAGCGTGAATGACCTTGGCACGCCGCTCGCGCTCGGCTTCGGCTTGTTTCGCGATGGCACGCTGCATCTGTTCGGGGATGTCGACCTGTTTCACTTCCACCTTGGACACTTTGATGCCCCATGGCTCGGTGTCTTGGTCGAGGATAATCTGCAACTTGCCATTCACTTTGTCGCGCTGCGAGAGAATCTCATCCAGTTCGAACTGGCCGACGATGCTGCGCAACGTCGTCTGCGCGAGCTGCGATGTTGCGTATTGGTAGTTCTGCACTTGAGACATCGCGAGATTGGCGTCCACCACGCGGAAATAACAAACGGCGTTCACCTTCACGGAAACGTTGTCGCGCGTGATGATGTCCTGAGGCGGAACGTCCAATGTTTCGAGCCGCATATTGATGCGATAAAGAGTCTCGATCGGCCAGAAAACGAGGTTGATGCCCGCTCCTTTGGCATCTGGCAACAACCGTCCCAACCGCAGTACCACGCCGCGTTCCCATTCCTTAATGATATAGAGCGAGTTCCAAATCCAAATCAGAAAGATCCCGGCAATCACAGCCAATCCAAGAAGGGGAAATTCCATTTTTATCCTCCAAGACGTGAGTGCATTCTACTTGTTTTCCGCGATTGCCGCTTCCTCTGGTTCGACGTGCAGCTTTAGGCCCTCGACGCTTCGCACACGCACCGACTTCCCCTCAGATACCGCTCGCGGAGAAACGGCTTGCCAAAGTTCGCCGTGGACGCGGATCATGCCCTCGGCGCCGGCGCCCAATCCGGAAATGGCAATTCCCTCTTCGCCAATGAGCTCTTCCCTACCCGTAGACGATTTCCACGAGCGCGAGCGCAGCACCAGCCGCATCAGAAATACAGTGATCAAAGCGAACGGCAGCGTGGCGGATAGCGCGACTCCCAAGCTCACTCCGCCGGAGGTTAGCGGCGAGCGAATCAGAAACAGCGCGCCCAGAATCATCGACACAATACCGCCAATGGCGATGATTCCGTGACTTGCAAACTTCGCCTCTAAAATAAACAGCGCAAGCGCCAGCAGAATCAGCAGCACCCCCGCAAAGTTTACGGGCAGCAGATGCATCGCATAGAGCGCCAACACCGCGCAGATGCCGCCAATCACGCCCGGTGCGACCATCCCCGGATGCGTGAACTCGGTATACAACCCAAGCACACCGACCATGAGGAGGACGAAGAAAACGTCGGGCTCGACGATGCGCGCGAGAAAACTCTGCCTCGCGGAGAGTTCAAAGGGTGTGCTCACGGCATCCTTGAGCGAGAGGACCGCTTTTGTGCCATCGAATCGCGTAATCGTGCGGCCATCCAGTTGATGCAACAGATCCTCGGGTGAAGAAGCGATCAAGTCGATAAGTTTTCCATCGAGCGCTTCTTTTTCCGTGAACGCCTTCGCGTCCGTCACCGCTGTTTCCGCCAGCACCGGATTGCGGCCGCGCTTCTCGGAGTAGCTTCGCAAGAAGGCTGTAGTATCGTTGAACATTTTCCGGCGCATTGTCTCATCCACTTGCATTTGAAATCCGCCGATGATCGCCACCGGCGACGCTGCGCCTGTATGCGTCGCGGGAGCCATCGCTGCGATGTCCGCAGAGAGAAGTATGAAGAAGCCCGCTGAAGCACCGCGCGCGCCGGTGGGCGAAACGTAGACCGCCACGGGCACCGGCGATAACAAAATGTGCTGGATCATGTCTTTCATCGACTCGCCCAGTCCTCCGGGCGTATCCATGGTGATCAACACCAGCGCGGCGTGCCGGTTCGCGGCATCGGCAAGGCCTTCGTCGATATAAGTGGCCAAGACCGGTTCGACTTCGCGATCAAGATTGAGCCGCAGCACAACTGGATTCGCGGAATGCTCATCGGCGGTGGCGGACGGAAGCCCAAGAAAAGCGGCGATGACAAATCCGGCGCAAAGAATCGTCAGCGCCGAAATGGACAATACTCTCGAATCAAAATACGCTTTGACCAAGCGATAAGCGCTCATTGTGCGCCTCCCGACGGCTTCACTTTCTGCAAATGATCCAGCAATTCTTTGGCTTGCGCATACTTAGGCGCCAGCTTCAGCGCTCGTTCCAGTTCCTCGCGCGCAAGGTCCGGTTTTTTCCGCTCCAGATAAATACGCGCAAGCGTCGTGCGCACCGCCGCGGAATCCCGGATTTCCAGCGAAGCTTGCAGCTCTTTGGCGGAATCATCCAACTTGCCTCGCCGGCGATAAACTTCCGCAAGTCCGTTGTGCGCCGAAGCATTTCCGGCGTCAGCCGAAAGCGCGGCGCGAAATTCCTTCTCAGCCGGGTCGACACGGCCAGCCGACAGTTCCTGCCGTCCGCGCCGGATGTGTGCAGCGGGCGTATCCGCTGCGGCTGTCGTAGCCGCAGCCGCATTTGCGGAGTCTCCCGCAGAAACGATCTCCAGCCGCAGCGCGGTGGTATCCAACTCCGGATGCACACGTTCCAAGCGCGTCAGCGTATCTTTCTTCGCTTCAGGTTTGGTGTCGAGCTTAATCACGGGAAGTCCGTCCGGGCCAAACGTCTCAGCAGCTGTGTCGCGCTCCTGATCGGCTTCCGCCTTTTTGCCGGCCTTTTCCAGAGAAAGAATCATGAGCGAACGGTTTTCCGCCTTGTCGGGTTCGCGCTCGGAAGCCTCGCGAAAATAGTCCGCCGCAGCTGCATATTCATTCGAAGCGAGCGCAAGCAAGCCTAGATTGAAGGGGTAGTCTTCTTCGTCTGGATCCAACTCAGCTGCCCGGCGCAGATCGGCAATGGCTGCAGGCGTTTTATTCTGTCGCGCCCTTGCCAGTGCGAGGTTATTCAATATCTCCGGAAGATCCGCGCCGGAAACCAGATTGTTGCGCAGCGCCTCCTGCAACGACACAAAAACTTCTTCCGCCTTGTCCGGCTGATTCATCAGCAAACGGCAAACGCCAGTTGCGAACACCGCCTCGACATAGCGGTCATGCGTCTTCGGAACTTTCGCAAACCAAATCAGTGCCGAGTCGCAATCTCTGCGCGCGTAGTACGCATCACCAATCGCGAAATTCGGATCGGGCCAGTCGGGTTCGAGACGCGCCGCTTCCCGCAGTTCGCGCAGCCGCGGATCGTCGTCGCTCGCCAGCAGACCGCGCACATAGTGTTCGAAAGCATCGAGCCGAAGGGGACGCTGCGCTCTCGAGAAATCCTCGAGAGTCCGCTTATACGCGTGATCGTTAGCCGAGAGTAATCTCCACAGCAAACGGACGTGCATATCCATCAACGAATCCAACGCACCTGTCTCGCGAATCGCTGGAAGCAGCCGCGTCGGACTTACGCGCAAAATCTGGGACTCCACCATCAGAGAGTGCCCGTCGGAAGTAAACCGCCCCAAAATCACATAATCCGCGTCCATGTTCTGCGCAATGCGCAACATGGACGCGCGGCTTAGTTTTGCCGTCGGCGGAAGCCCCGAGCGGTCCATCTCTGCCGTGCGTCCCGCATGTGAATAAACTTGCTGTCCCGCCGCGGACAGCCGTTGAATGGTCAGTTCCTCCAGCCCTTCGCCAAGCCAGTCCAACCGTGGCGATGCACCGGCATTTTCAAAGGGGAAGACGAGGTAAATTCCCTGCTGCGATGTGTCTGCAGTGGCTCCCTGCATCGGCAGGGATGGGCGCGCGTCGGCAAAGGTAAGCGTTGGACCCGCCGGTTCTCTGGAAAATGTGGGGGAAGATGCCGCAAGAAAAACAACGACCGCACAATACCCGACTAACGAACGCGCACTGAAATCATGCAGCTTCATGTTTAGTCCATTGTAGCAGAGCCGCACAGCAGCGCCGCGAGCATTGCGCGTGAAGAGTTACAGGATCTCGCCGCGTCTTGAAGCGAATACGAAGGGTTAGAGGTGTAGGCGCGTCTCTGGGAGACGGACCGAGTTTCGGTGAATACTACAGTTGCGCAGAGTCCACAGGTTTCGGAAGCAGCAGTTCCTGCACGGCAGGATCTTTTAGAGCCGCTCCAAACGCTGGATCTTTCTTTATGTCCGCAATATTTTTATAACCTTCGTCTTTTGCCTTACGAAGGTAATGAATACAGCGGTCGAGGTCCCCGGCCTGCGCAAAGGACTTCGCCAGCATGTAATAAAAGCGCCCGCGATCATCAACGGAACGGTCTTGCAAAATCGAGCCGCTGCGCGATCCATTGTGCTCAAAAAGCTGCGGATCAAGGATCAGAGCGTGATGGAAGGCCGCGATAGCTTCCTCGTATTTCTTGTCACCAAAATAGGCATAACCCAGATTGCTGTAGAGCACGGCCATATCGCTCCGCATGGCAATCGCCTTGTTGTAGGCCTTGATGGCCTTCTCGAACTTCTTCCGCTGATACCAGATCGTGCCGACGTTATTTTCCGCATCCGCATAGCGCGGATCGACTTTTACGGCGCGCTCGTAATATTTCAGCGCCAGACTAAGCGCCGTCTGTTGGTGCAAAGCAATGCCCAGCTTATTCAGATAAACGGGATTTCGCGGATCCTGATCGGAGAGCTTCTTGAACATTTCCGCGGCTTCGCGGAACTGCTTGCGGACCATATAGAGGTCGCCCATTTGTTCGTCGGTGATTTCCGGGCGCACCACGATCACTGGGTCCTG
>Ga0206978_1162_pt1 | contig 14162 bp, 15 predicted proteins | sample Alteio_BWMinCont_21_FD_153477 | JGI IMG/M metagenome (GOLD analysis project Ga0206978, IMG submission 153477) | Enriched cells from forest soil in Barre Woods Harvard Forest LTER site, Petersham, Massachusetts, United States -... | ecosystem: Environmental > Terrestrial > Soil > Temperate forest >...
GAATACGATCTGTTAGTGGCGGGCCACGGCATTCTTAAGTTGGTTTATTCATGCCTCGGGTTAGGCGTTATCAGTTTTTTTGCAGCTTTTGTTATATCGTACCCCAAAAAATTGAAGTCAAAAATCATTTTTTTAGTTACCGGTATTTTGGGCATCGAATTGTTAAATATTGCGCGCTTTGTAGTGTTGGCCCTATTTTGGGATAAACAACATGCCATGATTCTTGATCATCACACAATTTTTAATATTATTATTTACCTGGCAATTGCAATTAGCCTGTACTTTTGGGTGAAACACAACGACAATAAAACCGTCAATGAAGCAAACTGATCTGTCGAGTTATAATAACTTTCCATATAATCCGGGCGGGACTATTGTTAAAAGGGTGTTATGGCACTATACCAATACCTTTTTTTTTAAATCAAACTTATTCCCATTTTATGCACTAAAAGTGTTTTTGCTAAGGCTGTTTGGCGCAAAAATTGGCACTGAAGTGGAGATCAAACCCTGTGTAAATATAAAATACCCCTGGTGGCTTACAATTGGTAACGAGGTTTGGATTGGCGAGAATGTCTGGATAGATTGCCTGGTACCGGTTGCAATCGGCAGTAATGTTTGCATTTCGCAAGGCGCCGTGATACTTACGGGGAGCCACAATTATAAGAAAACATCGTTTGACCTGGTAACGCGAAGCGTAGTTTTAGAGGACGGGGTTTGGATAGGCGCTTGTGCCATAGTAAATGCCGGCGTGATTGCCGCATCGCATTCAGTACTCACCAGTGGATCAGTGGCTACGAAGAACATGGATGCATATACTGTTTACCAGGGAAACCCCGCTGTAAAAGTTCGTTCCAGGATCATCGAATAAATCCAGGTTAAATTATTTTAGTGGAATCTTCAAAAATTAAACCGCACAAAATCATTCTTATCATAATAGGTTTAGCCCTGATTACGTTTGGAATAGTGTTGTTTTTTATCCCTCCTGCGCTTTTTCCAGATCCGGGGCAAGGGTTCCAGGTATTGCGTTCCATGCAAATGGGCAGTGGTTTTAATAATTTTGTAAGTCCCGATCAAAGCGATATATCACAAAATTATACCGAATTCTTAACATGGTGGTCGCCGGGGCAATACCTTGTGCCTTATTTATTTAAGTTGGCAGCAAGTCTTGATACCGGGCAAGCTATAGCAATTACCGTTACCATTTGTGAACTATCAGGACTCGCCGGGTTCTATGCATTTTTCAAAAAAGCAGGCTTTACCTCGTGGGTAACCACTATTAGCATTATATTCATTATCTGCCAGCAGGCTTTTGTTGTACCCTATGTTTATTACAATGGGGGCGAATTACTGCTATTTGCATTTGAGGGCTGGTTTTTATATGGTTGCCTTTCTCTTACGAAGCCCGGCTTTAGACTGGTATTATTCGTGCTTTTTGCCGGGTGGATCGGTTTCTTTTTAAAATCATCATTTTTATGGATGTATGCTGCCGGTTTATGTTGTTTATGGATAAGATTGTGTTCAAACCGGGCCGGTACTTTGGAATGGATAAAAAAAGCCGTGTGGATAGCTATACCGGCTGCTGCATCATTGGCAGTAATTTACATATTTTATATTTCAAAAGGTCAGAGCCCTGCATCAACAGCAAACGGGTTTAAGCTTACTGCACAAACGTTCAGCTTTCCCCTGGCTTCTCCAATTCTATCAGGCTTTTCAATAGATGACTTGTTTCATACCCTGGTTTATCATACATGGAAACCCGTATTTAATTCAGGATCAGGCACCCTCATTTTGATATCGATTGCCCTGTTAAGCATAATTCTTGTGCTAAACATTATCCTTTATGTACCAAACAATAATTACAAATTGTTCCTGGCTGTTTTTTATATAGCGGCTATATTGTTTTTTGGTTTTTCTTATTTGCGGCAGCTTAATATCTCGTACGAGTCGCGGCATTTTCGCATTATAGGCCTTTTGGTTACACCCGGGGTAATTTATTTGGCCGGTAAATTTAAGCCAGCAGGCAAATTCGTATTTGCACTCATATTTGCCGGGATAGCGTACACCAGTTTTGCTTATTTAGTAAAAGGATTCGAAATAAATAACGTGAATGCCCACGGCGCGTCGGGGGTTGCCCAGCCAAATATTGATCAGCAGTCCCTTAATCATATCATGAAGCTCGACAGGGAAAACCGGAATGCTACCTTTGTTTTTGTAAGTAATGATATAGGGCTTGAAATTTCCCATAACCGCATCATCACATTAAAACCCATCGACGATGATCTCAAAATTGACATGGATGATTATACTTACGAAGGTTTTTCCGGGCCGCTTTATATAGTATTGCCCGAAACCTACAACGGGCCAAAAGAAAAAATGATCATGAAATCATTCCCCGGCTATGCCGGGTGGAATCTTTCGATGCTTAGCAATAATTATGTGTTGTATGCAGCTAAGATGAAGCGGTGAATGGTTGATTATAAAAGGTTGTAATGGTTAAAAATGTTGTAGGTGTTGTAAGTTGTTTTTAACCTTTATAACCTATCATAACTTTTACAACCCTTACAACGACTCCCTATTTATCTCCCTCCAAAGTAAATCCTTAAGCTCATTGATATTTTTTTGAGCGACAGATGATATAAAGATCGAAGGAACATCCGAAGGGAGTTCCTTTTTCATTTCCAGCATAAGTTCGTCGTCCAGCATATCTGATTTTGTAACTGCCAAAACACGCGGCTTATGTATTAATTCGGGGTTGTACTCTTTTAACTCGTGCAGTAATATCCGGTATTCTTCTTTTACAGTGCGTGTGGTATCGGCAGGCACCATAAATAATAGTACAGAGTTTCTTTCAATGTGGCGCAAAAACCTGAACCCAAGCCCCTTCCCCTGCGATGCACCCTCGATGATACCGGGAATGTCAGCCATAACAAATGATTTGCCGCCCCTGTAGGCAACTATCCCAAGGTTAGGCACTATGGTAGTAAAGGCGTAGTCAGCTATTTCAGGCTTAGCGGCAGATACCACTGAAAGTAATGTCGATTTCCCGGCGTTCGGAAAACCTACAAGGCCAACATCAGCCAATATCTTCAACTCCAGTATATTCCATTCTTCTTTCCCGTCTTCACCGGGTTGGGAAAAGCGCGGGGTTTGCTGGGTTGACGTTTTAAAATGCCAGTTTCCTTGTCCGCCCCTGCCGCCGGGAGTTAGTATTTTCGTTTCGCCATCCTGGGTTATCTCAAAAATAATTTCGCCGGTTTCTGCGTTTTTAACCGTCGTGCCCAAAGGGACCTCCAGGATTTCGTCTCGTCCCGTCTTACCGCTTCTTAAAGAACTTGCACCAGGATCGCCGTCGCCGGCAATTACATGTTTTCGGTATTTAAGGTGCAGCATTGTCCATAACTGGGCATTCCCCTTTACGATAACGTGGCCGCCCCGTCCGCCGTCTCCGCCATCAGGGCCGCCCTTTGAGGTCAGTATATCGCGATGTAAATGAGATGAGCCCGCCCCTCCGTGACCGGAACGACAGCATATCTTCACATAATCAACAAAATTTGAACCTTGAGACATGATTTGATTTACGATTTCGGAATTACGATTTCGGATTTGCTTTTATTTCTGAGTTACGATTTCGGATTTATCTTCTTTCTCTAAATCTAAAATCCGAAATCACCAGGAGTTTATTACCGCGCCAACTGCGTCAAATATTTGACCAATTGAGCCAATGCCGTTTATGCTTTTGAATTTATTTTGGGTTTTATAGAAGCCGGCAACGGGTGCAGTTTTATCGTTATATTCTTTTATTCGTTTGCGGATCACTTCGGGATTGGCGTCATCGGGGCGGCCCGAATCCTTACCCCGTAATAATAAGCGCTGTTCCAATTCAGCATCGTTAACTTCAAGCGCTATCATGCCTGATATTGGCGCATTCTTAGTTTCGAGCAGCCTATCCAAAGCCTCGGCCTGGGCCACGGTACGCGGAAAGCCATCGAAAATAAATCCCTTAGCATCTTTATTCGCATCCAGCTTATGGCTGATCATACCGATCACCACTTCATCCGGAACCAATATGCCATGATCCATCAGTTTCTTTGCTTCCAGGCCAAGTTCTGTACCCTGTGAAATTTCGCTGCGTAATAAATCGCCTGTTGAAAGGTGGATCAACCCATATTTTTCAATAAGCTTTTGCGACTGCGTACCTTTCCCGGCTCCGGGAGGACCAAACAATACGAGGTTAAGCATGCTGTGACTAAATTAAAGCCTTCCGGTACTACACAGAAAGGCTTTGGTCTAAGTCTGAAGTCTTAAGTCTTAAGTCCGAAGTCGTGCCCGGTTCGCCGGGACTTGAGACTTAAGACTTTCGACTTGAGACTTGAAACAAGTGCACTTGAAGGGAGTCGAACCCCTAACCTCCTGATCCGTAGTCAGGTGCTCTATCCAATTGAGCTACAAGTGCAGTATTCTATCTAAATATTCGCGTCCAATACCTGATTTAAGATACTTTTCGCGGTTTACAGCTTCAGACAAAGTTTCAAAGCTTTCCGAATAAACCTTTACCCACGGCCGGTAGGCTTTAGTTGATTTAGTATACCCCGCGTTGTGTTGGAGTATCCTCTTTTCAGGGTCATTACTCATCCCAACATATCTGTGTCCGTTTTTTTTACTTAGTAAAACATATACAAAATACATATAAGTAGTCAGATGCTCTATTCAATTGAGCCCCGCCTGCAGGCAGGCAGGTACAAGTGCTTTTTAAAACGGACTGCAAAAATAGGATTTCTTTTCATTCCGCTATAATATTTTTCAAAATTACTTTATGGCTTCGGCTATGGCGGCAAAATCGGGCAGGTCGGTGGCTACCTCAAGTACCTCGGCATAGATGATATTTTGCTGTTCGTCTATCACAAATGCAGCACGCTTTGCCACTCCTTTTAACCCCAATACAAACTCTTTGTAAATGCAATCGTACGCTGTTGAAACTTCTTTATTAAAGTCCGAAAGCAATTCAAACTGGTAATTGTACTCTTCCTTATATTTTGCAAGGGTAAATGGGGAATCAACCGATACACCTAAAATTACAGCATTAGAATTATCGTAATAGCCGAAATTATCGCGCATGGCACACAGCTGCGTGGTGCAAGTACCTGTAAAAGCCATCGGGAAAAATTGAAGGACTACTTTTTTCCCCTTAAAATCTGATAAGGATACTTTTTGTTTTGCAGAAGATACTAAAGTGAACTGTGGGGCGGGTTGACCCGGCTGTAATGACATAGCTGATTTTTTATGCAAAGGAATAATAATTAAGCCACAGTTTGGCCGTAACTCTATAATTAGAAAGTCAATTTTAACGATGGCTAATCCGGTGGATAGTTGGGGGCATGATTGAGGTGAGGTAAAAGGCCAAGTTTTGAATGTCCTGCTGATTTGACTTTGAACAAACATTCCCTTGCTGAATAAGGTTATATTTACCCTATGAAAGCAGTAATAATAACCCGCCCCGGCGGCCCCGAAGTTTTGCAGATCGCCGAAAGGCCGGTGCCTTTGTATGCCGCACACGAAGTGCTGGTAAAAGTTGCGGCCGCAGGTGTTAACCGGCCCGATGTTTCGCAGCGCAAGGGCCACTACCCGCCGCCTGCCGGGGCATCGCCTGATATCCCGGGGCTTGAAATTGCCGGCGTTATTGTAAAAACTGGTGCAAACGTTGGCCGCTGGAAAGTTGGCGATAAAATTTGCGCACTGGTAACCGGCGGTGGCTATGCGGAATATTGCAGCGTACCCGAAGGGCAATGCCTGCCAATACCGCACAATCTAACGTTTATTGAAGCTGCTGCCTTGCCAGAAACCTTTTTTACGGTTTGGAGCAATGTGTTCGACAGGGGCGCTTTAAAAAGCAATGAAAGCCTGCTGGTTCACGGCGGATCAAGCGGCATTGGGGTTGCTGCCATCCAAATGGCGAAGGCGTTGGGCCATACAGTTTATATAACTGCAGGCTCCGATGAAAAATGTCGCTTTTGCGAACACCTGGGTGCTGCCAAAGCCATCAATTATAACATCGAAAACTTTGCAGAAGCTATCCAACAACTCACCAACGGAAAAGGCGTCGATGTAATTTTAGATATGGTTGGAGGTGATTACGCACAGCCGAACATAAATTCCCTGGCCGATGACGGCCGCCTGGTGCTGATCAATATGATGATGGGTAAAGATGTACAGGTCGACCTTTCTGCAGTAATGCGCAAAAGATTAACCATAACCGGCTCAACCCTTCGCTCACGCGACACGGAATTCAAAGCCAATATAGCCTATAACCTCGAAAAAAAAATTTGGCCGCTGCTGGCGTCGGGCAAAATAAAACCGGTCATAAATTCGGTTTTCGAGGCAAAAAATGCAGATGAAGCGCACGATCTGATGGAAAGCAGCAGGCACATCGGTAAGATAGTACTGAGTTGGCCGTAAGCCTCACCCAGCGCTGTCCTGCGAAGTGCTTGGGTGAGGCTAATATGCCGTTAATGAGCTTTCCCTGATACCTGGCTGATGTAAGTATTTACAGACTGCACAGACCTGTGAGACGTTATTTTCCCATCTTTATTAAATGAAAAAATATCTTCATCAAACACTTTGAATTTTTTTCCTGTCGGCTTCATCGGCCCCATGGCCGCTTTGAAAGTGCCGCTCCAGGTACCCATTACAACTACCGTATCGCCTTGTCCAAGGAAAACCAGGCTATCCCCCTTAATGTCAGGGAAGGCCGCAAAAAAATCTTTCATCGCAGCTTTTGCTGAATCAGTCTTGATGGGTTTCGACTCACCGCTTTGGTATTCTACATAATCGGGACTGCAATCCTTAAACATACCAATCACATCGTGTGAGTTCATGGCCATTTCCGCATCCAAAGCGGTTCCCTTGTTTTTTTGTACCCTCATCGCGGTACTGTCGACCCTTGAAGAGCCGAAAATTGATTTGCCGCCGCATCCCGACAGCAGGCAGGCAGCCCCGATTAGGAACGGGGTTGTGATAATGAATAGTTTTTTCATGATTTAAATAGTTTAGTGGAATAAAATTAATAATATAAAATACTATTTTACAATATCTTATGAAAATATTTTTGTCGGTTGCCCGTGGACCATAGACCATTGATGATTATTCCAATTAAACCCTCATTTACCATGGTCTATCGACCACCGACTATGGACTAAATCGGAAACAGAAAATTCTTACCGAGTTATTTTAATATTTGCAGATAAATCTTAACTTTGCGCCGCGAAATAGCGGGTGTCTTTATATCCCCGCCCGTTTCATTGTAAATACATTAAATTACAAGGTTATATATGCCAAACATTGGAAAAATATCACGGATCATCGGTCCGGTAGTTGACGTAAGCTTCGCAGACAATGCCCACCTTCCCCGGATCTATGATGCATTGGAGATCACAAGAGAAAATGGTCAGAAGGTTATTTTAGAAGTTCAGCAGCATTTAGGTGAAGACCGTGTACGCGCGGTTGCTATGGACTCAACCGACGGCCTGCTTCGCGGGATGAACGTTTTGGACCTGGAATCGGCCATTAAAATGCCTGTTGGCGACAATATTAAGGGCCGTGTATTTAACGTGGTTGGCGATGCGATCGACGGGATCGAAAATCTTGATAATACCAATGGACGCCCTATACACAGCAACCCTCCCCGTTTTGAAGACCTTTCAACCGAAACCGAAGTGCTTTTTACAGGTATCAAGGTTATCGACCTGTTGGAGCCTTACAGCAAGGGCGGTAAAGTTGGTTTGTTCGGTGGCGCGGGTGTTGGTAAAACCGTTTTGATACAGGAACTCATTAACAACATCGCTAAAGCATATTCGGGCCTTTCGGTATTCGCCGGTGTAGGTGAACGTACCCGTGAGGGGAATGACCTGCTGCGCGAAATGCTTGAATCGGGCATTATAAAATATGGCGATGCATTTATGCATTCCATGGAAGAAGGCGGCTGGGACCTATCCAAAGTTGATCCAGAAGCTTTAAAAGATTCAAAAGCTACTTTCGTTTTCGGCCAGATGAACGAGCCTCCCGGTGCACGTGCACGCGTGGCGCTTTCAGGATTAACCATTGCTGAATACTTCCGCGATGGGGATGCTGAAGGCAAAGGCCGCGACATATTATTCTTTATCGATAACATTTTCCGCTTTACACAGGCAGGTTCCGAAGTATCGGCGCTGCTTGGCCGTATGCCATCAGCGGTAGGTTACCAGCCAACGCTGGCAACTGAAATGGGTACCATGCAGGAACGTATCACATCAACCAAACGCGGTTCCATCACTTCCGTACAGGCGGTTTATGTACCTGCGGATGACTTGACCGACCCTGCACCTGCTACAACTTTCGCCCACCTTGATGCTACAACCGTATTATCCCGTAAAATTGCCGAGCTTGGTATTTACCCTGCGGTGGATCCTTTGGATTCAACCTCGCGTATCCTTAGCCCTTTAATTTTAGGCGACGAGCATTACAATACTGCACAACGCGTAAAAGAAACCCTGCAGCGTTACAAAGAGTTGCAGGATATTATCGCCATCCTCGGTATGGATGAGTTGAGCGAAGAAGATAAACTGGTTGTATCGCGCGCACGCCGTGTACAGCGTTTCCTTTCACAGCCGTTCCACGTTGCTGAGCAATTTACGGGCTTAAAAGGTGTGTTGGTTGATATTAAAGAAACCATTAAAGGCTTTAACATGATATTGGATGGCGAAGTGGATGAATATCCCGAAGCGGCATTCAACCTGGTAGGCAGCATTGAAGAAGCAATGGAAAAAGGCAAAAAACTGTTGGCGGAAGCGAACGGATAAAAAGAGTCAAGAACCAAGAATCAAGAAATATTTATCTTGACTCTTGAGTCTTGGTTCTCAAAATAACAAACATGACATTAGAGATCCTTACTCCCGATAAAAAAGTTTACGAAGGCGAGGCTACCTCTGTAACCCTGCCGGGTACTTTGGGCTTTTTCGAGATATTAAGCCACCACGCGCCTATCGTTTCCACATTGGAGGATGGCAAGGTTACCGTACGCGGCGGCAGCGCCGGCAAAGAGGAAATTTACTTTATACAAGGCGGTGTTGTTGAAGCATCAAACAATAAGGTTATTATTTTAGCCGAAGGTATAACAGTAAAATAGCTTCGTAACAATATTAAATACAGCGCCCGGGCATAATTGTCCGGGCGCTTTTTGTTTTGGCATAAATAAAGGCGAATAATCTGCGATCATGAATTTCACACTATGTTAATATCAATTTTTTACTTTTGCGCCATATCAAATGCCAAGCCCTCCTTACCATGAAACAAGACACAATTTATATTTGCTTTACTCAAAACAAGCACACACTGCCCCTTGAGATCGTTGAACATCTGAAGCAGGTATATACGGATGTTGAAGTGATCGATAGCAACGTGGAGCATTTTAAAAACGGCGAGCAGAAGGCTGTCATTTTGACTTCTGTAAGGAGAAAGGATATTTGGCTGATATCTACCGCTGAAGAAAACGTGGACATTGAGGTAGTGAAAACACTGCTCTACCTCGATGCATTGCAGCGGGCCGGCGCAAACCGCATCCAATTAATAATGCCTTTATTTTATTATGCCCGGCAGGACCAGACAAGCAATAACCGCGAGCCGATCAGCGGCGCGTTATTTGCCAATTTTTATGAATCGCTTGGCGTAAGGCATTTTATTACTGTCCATCTTCATAACAACGCTATCCAGGGTTTTTTTAGGGGACAGGTTGATATCATCGGCACCAGGAAACTTTTCTGGAACCATTTAGAAAATTATTGCCGGAAAAATGAGGGATCATTTGACCCTAAAGAATGGCTCATCATTTTTCCTGATGAGGGAGCGGCTAAACGCTGCCGCGATTTTTTTTATAAAGCAAATGCGGGGGGCTATGCCGGTTTTTCAAAGCACCGGTCGGAGGCGAACAAGGTAGATAAAATGGATTTCTTTGGGGATGTTAAGGGAATGCGCTGCTTTTTGTACGACGACCTGGTTGATACCGGCGGCACGCTCGCAATGGCCGGCGAACTGCTCATAGCAAATGGGGCCAAAGAAGTAATGGCGGCCGTCAGCCATGGGTTATTAACCGGTCAGGCGCCCGCTATACTGCAAAATTCATCCTACAGCAAAGTGCTTGTTACCAATAGTCTTTACATTGATGAAAGTAAACAATTTCCAAAGCTCGAGATCGTTTCCCTCGCCCCAATGCTTGCCGAAGTGATCAAAAAAGCCCATTTGGGAGAATCGATAAGATATGAGAATTGGTAGGGCTTCTTAGTTGTCGCAATGTTCCTCAGCTCATGTTGCTGAAGTTATTTCCGATAGCATTTTGCTTCTCCGTTTAAAAAAATTAAATTTGTTATATAAACGCAACACTCATGACCACGATAGCTATCCGGAAAAAATTAATGACCTACCTGGCTGATGCCGATGATAGTAAGGTTAAAGCGCTTTACACCCTCTTAGAAAAAGAAATAGAGGAAGAAGACACCTTTGTATTAACCGGTGAACAACTCCAGATACTTGACAAAGAGCGTGAAATGCATATAAATGGTGAAACGAAATCGTATAGCCGCCAGGAAGCAAGCGAAATTATTAAAGGCCAGCGGGGTTATTAATGTACCAGCTAATTATTAAGCCACGTGCCATTGAAATGGCTAAAGAAGCCTATCAATGGTACGAGAATGAGCAAAACGGGTTGGGAAATTTAATGTAAAAGGTATCGTCTAAATACGAGTCCATTTGCCTTTCTTCTTCTCATAGAGACCATCCCTTTTAATGATAATCACATCAATTGGTTTAGCGATAATTTTCTTTTTGGCCCAGTTTTTATAAATAAAAGAAATAATTTCAAACTTAAACTTTACATAGTCCGCATACAATTCAATTGTAGTTGGACGATTGAAATTGGGATATTCCATAATTTTGCCCATCGCCTTATCCAATTCTTCAGATGCCATTACATGTGTTATTAACTCCCCATTACGGTAAGTTTGCACTCCATTAATGGCAGAATTAAGATTTATCCCGTCATATTTAAAGTGACTAATTACATCTCTATTTAAAAAATCAGAAGTGGGTACTCCATATTTTTCGACAGGCTTATTATAATATAAACCCGTCATACCAGGGATATTTGAAAAATGCCAAAATTCAGGTAGTGAAATATTATTGTAACCACTTAAATGAAAGCCAGATCTGTTTTCTTTTCTGATTTTTAATGGTATAGTATTATTCAGTGTTTCACTTAATTCAAAAGAAAATTGCTCTAAGCTACTACAATGGCTACTGGCCCTTATAAATTGCGGCAGCCATTCTGAAAGATATGTCTCCTTATTTGCTTTGGTAAATGAAGCTAATCCAAAGTACGATACCGTAGCCTTTAAAAATGGGATAGCAAAGAGTTTTTTTCGTGGTGACTCTATATTGTTTCCTCGAGTTATCCTTCTATCCGCTGCTGCAATTTGAAAAGTATCTTTTAGTCCATTCAGTAAATGAATTTCATTTAATATCAGCGTCATTTGATCTTTTAAATTATGTTTTAATATTATAAAATAGGGGATGAATATTTTCAAACATTAAAGAGTAGTACACATGACATAATCGTCAATATTATAAGATATAAGGCATAAAACAGCCAGCCCCAAAAATGCGACCAAGTTTTTTCTTCAACACTATTTTGCATATCAAGGGGGAAAATTGTTTCATTGTCAAGTTTCCACTCATATATTCCCATAGCTTTTTGTAGTCTTATTTGAATATTTCGATATTTTAAATAGTTTTTATGTTGCCTGATAATTATCAGTATCGTGTAAATACTTATTATCAGCATTAAGACAACTATTAACCACTTCATACAAAAACTTAGTTCGACACTATTTTTATCAATCTTGGTAAATCCTAATAAGGTAACATAAAGGGCTGACACGAAAGTTAGAACTTTTATTGGCCAGTCTCTGCTTCGATTTAATTCGTCATAAACCTTATCATATATGAATTTTTTATCTTCATTATTCTTTTCCATAATCAAATATAACAATAAGATTTACAGAGTAGTAATGGGTAGTTTTCCGCGACTAAGATGGCATTACCTCAACCTAACGCGAATAACTGGACATTGAAAAGGAATTATTTTGTTTCGATTAAATTACAACTTTGAACATAAAAAGATTACATATATTTATCAATTATAAAACTGATTAACTTTATCATTCTCGTCAAATAAAGAACCATTTTGGGAAGTTGAGGAAATCAAAATGCTTAAATCCTACAAGCAATAAAGATATTATATTCAAACAGTATGAGGTCCATAGATAAAAGTGCTGACATATCTTCAAAGCCAGCCGAGGCTATAAATTCGTTTTTAGATCTCGTGAGTAAAATCGCCGTGCTATCTTTTGAACATAAGGACAGCTTGCTTTTTTATCGGGGACAAAATCGCGATTTTAAAAACAAGTCTGGCAACTCTAGTTTTTATCCAAGTATATATCGAACAAATAATGAGAATCTGTCTAAAGAGCTGTTAGAAATACGGTTCAAAAAACTAGAACAAGCCTCGACACTTCTAATACAGAAATTCGAAAATAGATCAGATTTTACAAACAGCATTAAAGAGCTAAAAAATCGAAAATATATAAGATGGAGTATTCTTCAACATTATGAAGTTTGCGATACACCACTACTTGATTTAACGCAATCTATCAGGGTTGCGGCCTCTTTCGCGCTGTTAAACGGTGCCAGGAAAGGTTTTCTATTTGTCTTTGCACTACCGTATTTTACTAATAGAATCTCGATAAATTCCGAACACGATTTAGTAAATATTAGACTTATAAACATTTGTCCGCCTCAAGCATTAAGACCTTATTTCCAAGAAGCTTATTTAGTAGGAACAGACGATATAACAAACCAATATGATAAAAGATCTGACTTGGACTTTAAACAAAGGTTAGTAGCGAAATTTGAGTTATTTAATCAAAATGGAAGTTTTTGGGGTGATGATGGATCTGTCGAAAAATATTTATATAGAAACGATGATGTTTTTAAAATCGTCTGCGACAATATTAAGCTTGAAATTGAAGAGCAAAACAATATAGAACTTGTATTTCCAGGCAAGTGGCGAAACGATTACAAATTGTCAGATGGCAGGGAAGGCACCGAAGACTTTGAAGTGCGTAATATTAACGAGTATCATATAGGTCCGTTTCATGTTTTCAATCTCGACTCGATTTTGGTAGATAGGCAAAAAAGAATTATAGAGTTCAGAAAAGTTGGAGTCGACCCGGACAAAAGAAAGGCATTCAATTCCCTTCAAATAATAGATGAAAATCATTATTTGGGAACTGAGGACAACTCGACAACTATAAGATATACAAGAGTGAATTAACTGATGAAATGAGTGTAATTCAAAACGCTAAAAAGATGCTTAAAAACACCAAGAAGAAAGTGATTGATAGTGCTCCAGCCAAGTTGAAACATTGCTTTATTATTACTCCAATTGGAGGCATAGGTTCAGATATTTTTAAAAAGACCGATGGCCTGATAAAGTCCGTTATAAGACCTGTGTTAAATGAATTGGGATTCGAAGCTCTACCGGCTTATGATATAAACGATGCGGGGTCAATTACAAAACAAATAATTCAACATATATTAAATGATGAATTGGTAATTTGTAATCTTACTGGTTTGAATCCCAATGTTATGTATGAGTTGGCAATTAGACACTCATACGGAAAAAAGGTTGTTATTATGGCGGAGGATAAAACTGTTTTACCCTTTGATATTAGTGACCAAAGAACAATTTTCTATGAGGATAGTTTATCGGGGTCTGAAACTGTAAAACCCTTTTTAAAACGAATGATAAAGGCTACATTAGAGGAGGACGTAAAAAGTAATCCGGTAATTGATAGTATAACAGAGCGTTCTGCTCTTGATAAAACAAGTAGGGAGTCTATTGAAACATCAAATTATCTTTTGCAAAGATTTGATAGGTTGGAGAGATTTATGACCGATAACGTGGAAAATAGAATGTTTATATTATCTCATCAGATAAGATCTCGTACTGCACAAATTCTTGGAATCGTTAGTCTTTTGCAAAATGAGGACATAGATATAAAAGAAGCAATAAAATATCT
>Ga0206978_1163_pt1 | contig 14132 bp, 18 predicted proteins | sample Alteio_BWMinCont_21_FD_153477 | JGI IMG/M metagenome (GOLD analysis project Ga0206978, IMG submission 153477) | Enriched cells from forest soil in Barre Woods Harvard Forest LTER site, Petersham, Massachusetts, United States -... | ecosystem: Environmental > Terrestrial > Soil > Temperate forest >...
ATCGACAGCCGCACTGCCGTATATTTCGCGCACTGGCTGCGGCGTGCGGCGGAAACCGGCGATCGATACGGCAGCGCCTCCTGCTTTCAGCATGGCCACGCGCCGATGCACAGCTGCATCCGACAAGTCATGCGCCAGCACGAGAACTTTTAAAGCGTCGGCATTTGTCATGCTCTTGTTACTTCTTACACTTCATGGATTCAGGAAAGGCGCATGCCGCATCCAAAGGGGTGTAGGCTGTCCATTCGACATCGGCTGTTACCGGCTGGGAATAATCAAAAGGACCCATCCAGGCATCTTCCGCTTTGGCGCCCGCCCATAAGCTTAGAAAAAGACTACCCGGGTTATGGGGAATCTTGGCACCGTCCGGCGTTTCATAAACCGTTTTACCGTCGACGTACCAGCGAATTTTGTCCGGCCTCCATTCAAAAGCGTAATTATGAAATGTTTGCGAGGCATCGAAATCGAGTGTTATGGGCTTACCCAGTTGCGGCTTGCCGTTGGTAAAATAATTGATGTCCACGGTATGCGGATTTTTGCCGAGAAATTCGAAATCGATTTCATCCCATTCGGGTACGCCATTAGGCGGCCCGACATAGGTGAAAAAAGCTGTATTGAGGCCTGATCCCGCGGCGCTACGCATACGTGCTTCGTAAAGCCCGTAACCGAAACGCGCGTTGGTATGAATTTCAGCACAGCCGATGGGGCGCGTTTTGCCGCCGTGATCCGATAATGTCATGCGCAAATTCTTCTCGGCAATTTGTATGGCCTCGGCGCGCCACTCGCAGGCCTGATAATCGCCATTGGCCCAGCCGCTCGATACGTACCAACGTTTTAAATTGGGCAAGAGAAAAGATTCTTTGAAACCGCTATCATCAGCCGCCAAGGCTGCCGCACTGCTAACACACAGAGCCAAAGCAAAGAGATATTTGAGACGCTGGCGGAGCATTTTATTTTCCTACAAGGATGACGGACGTTCGCCCGGAACATCATGACGGCTTGTTTTTGGCAGTCGTTTTCTCGTCAAATACATGTTTACATGTATATCGTATGAGGCATCCCGTAGCCAGGCAAGAACCAGCGACAAAAGTGCGCAAGCCGTAATCATTGGAATTACATGGTTAATAGCACCGCTATGTGATTTCAGCGCGAGGTAGAGATAAATCGGTAACAGCAGAAAATGCCCATTGTCATTTTTCTTCTTGCGCCCTCTTAAGGGCCCGCGCCCAAACGCGGTAGTTATGAGCGCACATTTTTCGCAAGAATTGGGCCCTCGGGCTCATATTGCGAACTTTTAAGGGGCGTTTTGTGAGGGGCCGAATGAGCATGGGCTTACGCATGATTGAAAAATCCGCTTTGAAAAACGTATCTGACGGTCATGTTCCCCGCAGGGTTTTGATCTGACCCCTGCGAGGATAGTGTGATGACAAGGAGGCTTTTTTACGGGGCGGCAGCGGCGCCGACGAATTTCCGTTTCGGTAAGCCGCCATTCAAGACGACTTCAAGCTTCGGATTCGTATCAACTGGCCGGTCCCAGATTAAGTTATAGGTTCCCGTATACTCGCGATCGGGCAAAAGAACCGCATTAACCGGCGCCGCGAACGCCGGCGATTCCAGATAAACGGCATAGTATTTTTTCCCGTCCTTTTCGCGCTCGAACGCCGCACCGATATCGAAGGCCTCGCCGACCGGATCGGCAATCGCCTTGAAATAAAGGTTTCCGTCCCGGCTGGTCTGCTGCTGGAAAACGACGGGTGTGACGCCAAGGCCAAGGCCGCAAATTTTGCCATGCATTTCGCCGAAACTATCAAGAGTAAAAGTTCCTAGTCTCATTGTAGGCTCCTTTTTCTTTTGCGTGAGATAATCCCGCGGCGCACCATGCGTACGAGGGATAATTAAAGGCCGGTTGGATGGCCTTTAATGGACTGAGGGAAAGAACGCCCTATTAGGCGCTTCGCTTTCCCTCTATGTTTCGGGTGTTTCGGGGGCACAAAAAATGCCGTATTGGGTCAGAATATCGAAACGGCCATTGCGAAAGGCCCAAGCGATCAGCTCGGCACGCTCGAATTCGGGATCGGGGAAATTCGCCTTCGCCGGTTCATTCAAATAAATTTTATCTTTTCCGAGCCTTCTCATGGGCTGCGTAGGCTGCTCTTCGTTTTTGCGTCTCCGCGGTCTTGGAACGGGTAGTAGGAGAGAAAGGCTGGCTTTTCGATACAATTTCGGGGGTGCTGGCCGGGCAAGGGCCTGCAGGCGACTATTGCTTCTTTTAATCTGATTTGATGCCGTGCGGTACGCGCGGGCAATCTTTTTACGGGGAAACGCCGCATGGCATTTTTTGCGGACCGCATCAAGTGGTGGCAGGGTTATGTTTTTAAGATCCGGAAATTTCTTCTTAAGATCATCAAGGCATGCGCCTTCGATGCGGCGCATAAGGCCGTGAACATCTCCGGCTTTATCGATAAGCACGTAAGAATTATATCTGCCGATGCTGAGGATATAGCCGGTCCTGGCGAGAGACGCGACAAACTCGGCCCCCGTCCGGCTGGCCTTAAAAATGGCCGTGACCTCTTTGCGTAACGCGTAGGGATTGATGCCTGATAATTTGCCGCGCCACCATTCCCAATGATAAATCGCTCGTCCTTTCTTGATAAGCGGCTCAAACCCAAGGATGCGATTTAATTCACGGGTCGTCCGGCACTGGACAAAACGCGTGAAAGTCAATCGGGCTAAACGTCCCGAGACGGGATTAATTATGTTATAAACAATATGAAAATGCTGACGCCCGTGTTTCCAATGTTCGACAATAATACGCTGGTGACCGGCTAGTCCTGAATTCGCCGTAAAGCGGTCGATCGCAATTTTAAGTTGCTCTTTCGTGAGTGTTTTACCTTTTGATAAGGCGATAACAGCATGGTACAGCGTGCGCCTTTTGCCTTTGGCGAGGGCTTGCGTTCCCATGAGCTGTAAGGCATTCGTGAGGTTTGCAGAAGTGGTCTGCTGATTTGGATATTGTTCAATCTCGCGGATAAAAATGGCTTCATTGCCTTCGCGCGACATTAAATATCCCGCCAAACTTTTTGTGAACGGCACGCGGCCGCCAACAATAATCAGGCTCATCGATTTCCCGGACGAGACGTAGGATGACGGGGAGCGTTTCTCGTGGGGCGTCCTTTGATGATCGCTTCGATCACATTTAAGGTTTTGTGTAATTCCTGGCCGAGCTGATCAAACCGGTGGAGCGCGCCATCAAGACCGAATAAATCACGTTTGCTTTGGCTCAGGCGTTCCGCAATGCGGCTCAGATGCGAGCCATTCTGATGGAGGGCCCCGGTAACACCGATCAAGTGGCCGATGGTATCGCCGAGCAGACGGGTATTGTAGCAGGGACGCCGCATGATACGAAGATTTTTAACTTTTCCGAAAATACGTTTGCGCATAAGACTTGCAAGTTCATAACCCGCCTTATCGGCCTCTTCGGCGAAGGCATTGTATTGGTCCTTGGACACGCGCAAACATAAGCGCCGGGTCATCACAGGGTGTGATGGCAATGGATTCAAAACAATGCCCCCCTTCCTTTAAAAACAAGTCTCTGTTTGACTGGTTCAAAGGTGGTGGATGCCCACTTTTCTTCCTGAAATAATCTTTGTTAAAAAAAGCATTTCATTCCTAGCGGACGGCTTTCCGTGGTGGTGGCTTGCATGAATTTGCAAACCATCGTTCGGCTTCCGCGCGGGTGATAAGCGTTAGATGACCGCGCTTAAAAACCTGGAGCCGCTCGGCCCAAATCTCACGATAAAAGCCGGTTCGGGAAAGCGCGTAGCGCTCGCAAAACTCACTTACGCAATAAACTTCTTTGATCATCGGTCTCTTCTCCTCTTATTTACGGACCCGGACGCAGAGACGGATGCGGAAGTTCCATCGCAGAGCCACGAGCCGTCTCTGTTGGTCCCTTCTGTAGAGGGGTCACAAGCACTCCATTCACATTCGCGCGGTTACGGTTAGATGGCTGTACCGGTAGGAAAGTGGCTTGGCGCAGAGGCGTTTCTCCAGGGCTCGACAAGCCATGTTCTTGCGTCGATAGTCCTGTATCCGCCCGCGCGGGTTCGGCTTTTGCGGGCACGGCTTCATAGACGGATTTCGCCATCGAGACGGCGCCGCCGATGAGGAAGTCTTCGGCATTGACGGTGGCACGAATGATCGTATCCGCCTTGCCGATCAGATTATTGTCCGGGAACTCTGCATGCGCTTTGTCGAGCAGTTTTTCGGCACCAAGCGAGGCTCCATAAATCAATGCCAGCTGAAAGCCGCGCCGGAACAGCTTGGGTGATTTGGTCAAGAGCCACCATGCGGCAGACGCCGCTTTCTTGATGGTTTTTCCCCCGCCGGCAAAGCCGGACATGGGCAGGTTTTTCACTGTGTCGATTAGTTTCATAGGATATCTCCCTCAAGAATGCCATGCCGCTCAGGACGACGCGGTTTTAGCTTTTTTGTTTTTGAGCCTGCGATTTCCACCTTGCATGAATTTTTTCAATCCGCCGCCGCAATTCATCGCGCGGGATGTAACGGATGGTGTTGGTCTCGCAATTCACGACGCCAAGGCCGATTAGATCGCGTAATCTGGAAATAATGGGACCTGTTAGATAGTCATGGTTCTGCATGACAGCCTCCCTGTTTTGTTGCGTTCACTTAATAAAAAAACGTCTTTCAAATGAGGTGATGAAAAAAAGGCAGACTTTGATTTCTTTTGCGCAACCGATCCTCGTGGTTTTTGGGGCCACCTTTTTTGAATAAGGGAGCCGGGCTCTTCTCAGGGGGTATCCAAAGGCCGGTGCCGCTCGAGAAATCCGGCTGGAAAAGATGGTGTTTCATTGGACGCCAGGAAGCCGAAGGAAGGCCTCAAGCCCTTATCCCATGAGGCAAACAAGGTGCGGCGGTAGCGAAAGCTCGATGTTGCGTAGCGCGAAAGATCGAGCGTGACGTCAAGGCCCCAGGGCTTTACTCGGGCGAACATGTGCATGATGACTGGCTTATCCTCCCGGAAACCGATCACCACATCCGACTGAAAGCGGGAACGCCGGAGCCAGCAAGGAAGGCCCGTTGGCTGGCCCATACGGTTGAGCGTAAAGACGCCAAGGAACGGAATGCCCTTGGTGTCCGTCCACGCCACGATGCGAATACCGCCGTCGCGCGTGAGCCATTCGACCGCAACCGGTTCGGCGGCGCGGGGAAGAGAGGACGCCACCATGACCTATTGACCTTGAAGGTTGGTCAACGGTACGCACTGCCAATGGGCAAATTGCGCGGCCATGGCCGCTTGATCTTCCCGCTGCCTTTCAGCCGCTGTTTTGGACGACTGATCGGGATTGGCTGGATCGTCAGGCGGCAACGGTGTCGGTTGGCCAACATCAAGGGCGTATCCTTGTGGGCATTTCACACTGCTGGTCGTGGGAACAACCGTTTGGGCGTAGGCACCCGGCGCGAAGGCTAGGAGGGCTAGGTACACAATAATCTTTTTCATAATCGGTCTCCTATTTATGCGTGTTGAGATTAAAGTCTTTTCGTAAAATAACGGGCGTCGCTATTGAGGCTGGCATTCGAACCAAATGGCATTGTTGCTGCAGCCGCAATTGAACTGAAAGGCGGTGATGGTGTAGCCAGGATCGCAATAGAAGCTTTGGCCCCCACTTTGATGCAGATTACCAAGCCCGCCGCCGAGCGCTTGCCACGTGCCGCCGCCATTGCAGGTCTGAAAGCGGTTGGATGCGGCGTTGTAGCGGATCGAACCGGCATGGGCCGCATCGCAAGGTGCCGTTGAATTGCCCATCTGCACATAGCCCGAGGCGGCGAGATCCCCTTCGGCATCGGTCGTAACCGGCGTGCAATTGATGCCGGCTTGCGATCCATCGGTGGGCGCACCGCTATAAGAAAGAACCTGTTGGGTTCCACTCGGGCAAACATTTGTCGAATTCAAGGGCGTCGGCGGCAGCATCTGGATCGAAGGTTGCTGAGCCCAGACGGGCGTGGTCGTGGCGGCAACGGCGCATAGCAGCGCCGCCGCGAAAGCGATTCTGTTCATGGAAAACTCCGGGATGTCTGTGTTGGAAAATCAGAAAACGAGCAATAAAAAAGCCGCCGGAATTATTTCCTGCGGCGTTTGTTTTTACCTTACGACGTCTTGCTCTACTTTATGGTCGCTCGTTTCCGATATGATAGCGAAAATATATCCCCGCAGTGCCACTTTTTCCAGAGAAAAATGCATCTTAACCAAAGAAAATTTTTCAGCATGTTCCAGACTGTTTCAGATTGTTTCAGACTGTGCCGGACTGCAGGAACAAAAATTTACCTATAGCCCCAGAAGGTGGCGAGACTATCAAGCGCCCGCAGAAGAATTCTTTTCTTATCCCTTCCGCCGGCAAATCGATCATAGCCGCACACGTCCCTGACGAGGCTTCTTTGTTCGGGCGTCAGGCGGTCGCAAGCTTCGCGTAAGAGCCGGGTGCAATCAATATGTGCCAGCATCCGCCCTTCCGGATCGGCGTGTTTGGCCTCCATCAAATAAGGATTGCAAAGGACTTTAAAGCTGTAGCCGTAGATGGCGCTGAGATAGATTTCCCGGAACTTTATGCCCGCCGTATATTGCGGATCGCTGATGCGGTTCTGTTTGTGATAATAATCCAGCATGCATTCAAGACGCGCACGCTGGCGTTTTATGTAAGCCTTGCCGCTTGCCTCGCGGTCGATCACTTCTGTTACCATCCCACCCTGCTGTCGGCGGCGCTCTTTCGTCGCCAGCTCTCCTATGCGGACAACGGTAACCGGCTTCTTTCTTGTTTGCCGCCGCTTAGTCATGAGCGGCTGCTTGATCTAAGCCCTTGAACCGGTGCGTCTCCGCGTGGGTCCTAGTGTCCATAAAACTGCTTTCGATTTCCCTACTGCTTGTGGTTAAGGAGTACCGAAAATTGCCTAAAACTTTAACCAATGCGGCCGGTCGCGGCGTGTAGGGGGCTGGTTCATAAATCATTGTCATTCCAAATAAAAAATACTTTGTTTCCGCGTGCCTCAAGGCACGTTGTTCCGTTCATTTTTTGCATCTGCGAAATACGGCACTTCACGCGGTAGCCCAGATTCAATCGCTTGCGCACGAAGGGGACAGGGAATACCAGCCAAGTGGCAGAAAGGTACCAAATAGGTACCATTAATGGCAAGAGAAAAAGTGTCCCAAATACTTGCATTATTTCCATTAAAACAGCCAAAACAGGTAATTACTTGCTTGTAATGGTGATGCCTATTTGGTATTCGTTAGCTACCGTTTTGGTATACACTTCTTAAAACCAGGAAAAGGCATGAATAGGACCGTTATGAAAAAAGCAGCTTTACACGAACGCGCGCCGCCGAACCGGCTGCGCGAGCTACGCAAGCGCCGGGGCTTGAATCCGGAAGAGCTTGGCGCGCTCGTGAAAACGTCCAAGACGCAAATCACGCGCCTTGAAAACAGAACGCGCAATTTTACGGTGGATATGCTGCTCAGGATATGCGGCGTTCTCAAATGCACAGCGGACGAGATTATCGATTTGCCCGTTCGGGGGATTAACAAGACAGAGTGTGATCCGACGCTACTCGACTGTGCTGTCGGCTTTCTGCTCGAAGCCTGCGAGACATACAAACTCAAGCCGGAGAGCAAACAAATAGCCAAATGGACAACGCTTATTTATAATAATGCCGTCGACGTGGGCCTGAACGTCATGCAAACCCGAGCGCTTGCCGATACCCTCGTTAGGGCAAGCAAAGGCAAGTGACATGACAGGGCACCAATGACCCCCTTGAGGCAAGCGTGATCCCTAAAATGATGAGGTGGACGGCCCCTTCCTTGCGGCATCGAAGTGCCATAGGGGTTGAGTAGTTTAACCACTACGCGAAGGAGCCATCCATGAAGGAGATTAGCATAATTGGGGTCGACCTGGCAAAACGGGTTTTTCAGGTTCACGGGATTGATGCCGAGCATAAAACGGTTGTGCAGAAAAAGCTGCCGCGATCCGAAGTGTTGAAGTGGTTTGCAGAACAGGGGCCTTGCCTGGTTGGCATGGAAGCCTGTGCCACGGCGCATTACTGGGCTCGAGAGATCAGCAAGCTTGGGCACGAAGTGCGGATTATTCCCCCGTCTTACGTAAAACCATATGTGCGGCGACAAAAGAATAACCGAGCCGATGCCGCTGCGATTTGTGAGGCAGTTAGCCGCCCCGAGATGCGCTTCACGACGATTAAAACGATTGAGCAGCAAGCGGTGCAAACCCTTCACCGCAGCCGCGAGCTTCTGGTCCGGCAATACACGCAAACGGGCAATGCCGTGCGTGCCCATCTGAGCGAGTTCGGCTGGATCTTTCCGCAAGGTAATGAAGGATTGAGTCAGGCCATCGCAATTGTTCAAACGACGACAGACGCTGATTTACCGGAACTGGTACGAACTGTCTTAGGTTCGCTCGTTGCACAGCTTACGTATCTTAAACAGGCGATCGGTCGGCTCGATAAACAGATGGTCGCGTGGCATAAATCTCAAGTCGAAAACCTGCGATTAGCGACGATTCCTGGTATCGGCCCTGTGACGGCATCAGCCATTCTCTCTGCTATTGGTGACGGCAAACAGTTTAAATCAGGCCGTGAGTTTGCTGCGTGGGTTGGCCTCGTTCCGCGGCAGAACTCGAGCGGTGGGAAAGAATCTCTCGGGCATATCACCAAGCGCGGGAATATGTATATCCGCCGCCTTCTGGTATCAGGTGCGACAACACAGCTGCGTGGCAAGCGGCAGCAAAATGCTCCCGGTGGTCAATGGTTTGAAGATTTGCTGCGGCGCAAGCCGGCACGCGTGGCAACTGTGGCTTTGGCCAACAAGCTGGCCCGTATCACTTGGGCTGTCTTAACGAAAGGCGAGCGTTATCGGGCGCCTGGCGCCCTTTAAAGTTTTGTCTGACGCTTTTTAGCAGACAGCAGGCGTGCGAAGGAGATGATGACAGAAAGCTGAACGGAGTGTTACCGCAGATCGAGAGAAGCCGTTAGAACGCTCGCATGAACCGATGCGCTAAAATGATTGGCACTCGATACGCGGATCTCATCAGGGCCAGTTGCCAGGTCAGCTCGTCTGGTCAAGCAACACAAACAGGCCGGACACATGGCCGCGACACCTGCTTTTAGCTTAACGTCGTTATTGCCTTGACACACGGGGGCCGTCCACACATGCGTTCCAATTGTATCCAGTAGGGGACTCCATTATTTTTCCAAGTGAAAACAACTGCGTAGCGGCAGCCGCCATCGAGGATATACGCCCCCAGAACTGCACGACAATTCGCTTGCCAATCTGTATCCAAATGGATACAATGCGTGATGTTTACGCTTTTACGATCATCTGTTTTTGATACATGGCTGTCGGGACTAACCGACCAGAAAGCAAAAGCTCGAATTCTTGCGAGGCTCGTAAGCGCAAGTCTTGGTAATTTTGGGGATTGCCAGCCGGTTGGCCACGGCATTTCCGAAATGCGTATTCACATTGGGACGGGTTACCGCGTCTATTACATTCGCACAGGAACTACAATTTACGTTTTACTCAACGGTGGAGACAAGTCATCGCAAAAAAAAGATATTACATTGGCAAACAAGCTAGCAAACGAGTTCAAGGGGACTAAACGATGAAAAAGAGTAAATCTAAAACCACATTCGGCAAGTTTGATGCAGCGGCCTATCTCGACAATGATGTTGTCGTTGCCGAATACCTTTCGGCCGCTGTGGAAGACCCTAATCCTGATGTATTTATTGCTGCTCTCGGCGATGTGGCGAAAGCACGAGGTATGGCGCAAATAGCTAAAGGTTCAGGGCTCGGGCGTGAAAGCTTATATAAGGCTTTAAGCAATGGCGCTCACCCACGTTTTGAAACTATTAGCGCTGTGCTCCATGCACTCGGCGTGAAGTTCGCGGTCGCACCTGTATCAGCACGCTAACCTTCGCTCAAAATAACAGAATAGTGCCAGTTTTCATCCGCGCCGGGACACCAACTGTGACAGCCCCCATGTCAAGAGCGGCGAAAGGCCAACCTATGCTTCGCAATATGAAGAGAATTAAATGGCTGATGGCAATCCTTGCTGCAATTGCCTCCATCTTACTTATAGCTAATGTTGCTTCGAAACCTTGGCTGAAGGCCCGTGCGCAGCCAGTAATTGCCCATGCGGAATTCATCAATCCCGAGCCGATCGTCATTCAAGGTTACAGTGGCCCCCAGCAGGACCCCACCATTTCACCTGACGGCCTGTATCTCTTTTTCGACAGCCACAACGACGATGGACAGACCACGTACCTCTACTGGGCCCAGCGCATCGACTACAAGACATTCAAATTTATGGGAGAGGTGCAAGGAGTAAATTTCCCCGGAGCGATGACCTTACGGGGCAATTACGATTTGGCGCATAATTTCTACTTCGTATCGCTGAAATTTCGGAATTCCTGCGGCATGATCACGCAAGGAATCTTTAACAAAGGTTCGGTGACGAATATCAAACCTGTCCGTGGAATTTGTGCGCCGTCACCTCCGCCAGGTTACATGAATGTCACATTCGATGTCGCGATATCGCCGGACGGTAAGACGCTCTACTATTCGAATGCGGTTGTGGCCAACAGTGGCCGGCCAGAGAGTTCCCGTATAGCTGTGGCATCGAAGAACGACGATGGAAGCTTCACTCCTCTACCTAAGTCGGATGAGCTTTTCCAGAGCGTGAATGCGTTGGCCTCCAGTGTATACAATAGCGCACCGACGCCGGACGGCCTTACCTTCTTCTTCACGCCCAACATCTTCCCCACAGGTCCAGCGATATACGTCGTTACGCGTTTATCGACATTAGAACCATTCGGGACACCCCACCCCTTTGCCGAGGCGAATGATAATCCGAATTTTGCCTCTTGGAGCTATTCCGAAATGGGGGGAGTTTCTCCGGATGGCAATTATCTCTACTTCCATCGAGTGTTAAGTAAGAAGAGTTCACAAATCTATGTGCTGACGCGGCAGAGATAAGGGGATAGTTAGGATAGCTGGCCGTTCAAGAGGACAAGGTCTACCCACGTTTTGAAACTATTAGCGCTGTGCTCCATGCACTCGGCGTGAAGTTCGCGGTCGCACCTGTATCGGCGCGCTAACCGTCGCTCAAATTAACAGAATAGTGCCAGTTTCCATTCGCCTTGCTTTAGGGCGCCGCAGGGCTCGCATCGCACGCTACGCTGGACCAGTTAGGATTGCGTTCCGCCCGGAAAATGGCGTAGCTATCGCCTACTTTTTTATGAAAAAACATTTCGCTTTTATCGAGAGATATACTCGCTCCCTCGACAAAGCCATCTATGGCTTCAATCACACAGGGGACACCGAATGGCTGATCGGTTCGATTGCGCGACGCTACCAGAATGTGCGGGCCGCGGTTGAAATAGATTTCCAAGCTATCAGCCGAAATGTCGGGCGCGTATTCAAGGCCTGTGTTCACGTTGCGAAGAATAGCCGCTCCATCCTTGTCTAAAACAAAGTCATTGTCATGGCGATGTGCTACTAGGATATGCGATTCGGACGGCGCACCGATAATCAGACTGAGTAGCTCAAAATGCGTTCGAGAGATAAAAAGCGTGTCGCCATCCGGACTGATGCTAGCGTCCATGTTAATCCAGCCTGAATTAGGAGCTGGACTAATATCACCCCCGACCACATGCACATCGGTTACCTCTCTGCCGTCGAAGCGTCCCACGAAGATGGAATGTCCATCCTTGTCGAACTGGCGCGTACTGGTGAAATAAAATCTGCCCAACAGGTCTACGCTTGGAACGGCCTCTAATTTATTGGAGGCATGTGTGTTAACGCCGGGCAACTCGCCAATATACTGAAAAGTGGTCAGACCTGTTCGGGTAGCGTAGTAGATGGTTTTTCCATGTGTTCGAGGGTTTTCGTCGTCGTTAAAGAATAAAAACTTCCCGTCTAGGGATATAAAGGGCTCCATCTCACTACCGCTGAAACCGACAATCTGCACAGGATAAGGATTGATATATACATCGCTCTTACCCAGACTCTTGTCCGAAGCCCATGCCTTCTCGCCCAGGACAACTCCAGCCGAAGCGATGATTAGAATGTATAACGCTATCTTCAGCCTCATTGCCGTATCTTTGAGACAGGGTTGGATGTGCCATTAACTACACCAATAACTAATAGATCACGATAATTGTTATCTGACGACATATGATGACTGGTCTCCACTAGGTTGTTTAGGAGTTTCAGGTTTGATTATTAATGAAAAGGTGCCATGTTTCATCCACTATGGCACGCCAACGAAGGCTGAAACTGGGCAACGGATTTTATGGGCTCTTAATAAAGTCTACCTGATTGTACTAATGGCGCGGACCGAGTATCAAGAGAGCAGTAAGCTTGCATGAGTTTTGAATGCGCAATATCGCCGCTCTTACCTCCATTTTCTTCATATCCATTCTTTGGATAACAGGCGCCCATGCTTCAGGGTGTGCCAATGACGGCGATCCCGATTGTCCACCCATGGCCATATCCGTGCCGGTAATACCAGCTAAGGATGCCATTTGTTCACAGGACTCAGATTGTCAAATCATCGCGACCGCGTGCCCCTGTCCCTGTGGCGGTCCTTCTGGTGCGGTGAGTCTGAGACATGTCAAGGATTATGCATCTTTAGCGGATTGCACAGAGTCCCAGATGCGGTTGTGCCAGACGGCTTCGTGTTCGTCACCCACAACAAAACCGGTGGCCGTTTGCCAAAACCAGCTATGTGTTGCCGAACAGCGGCCCATTACACAGTAGAACTGGCGTCAACCAGATGAGCGGGCTCAAACCGCAGATTTTGCGGACTAGACCATTCGAGATTATTGGGTAGTTTTAGGTAATTAAGCTTGTACATAGACTCGAATGCCATGTCCTTTTCAGCAAAGGTTTTAGCGCACTGTTCAAATCCTCTTATCTTATCATCCGGACGTTTATAAAATTGCAACAACATGGCCGCAGAATTTTGTCCCGCGATTCAAACGGCTATATAGCTATCTGCCTTCCTATTTCAACCACTGCATCTGGCGGAAGCTGGAAGTAGTCGCTTAAGTGAAGCGCGTTGCGTTGCATGAACGCAAATGGCATTTCCATCCATCTTGGCAATACCTTTTCATCGCCGCCCGGAATAACGGTTTCGTGGCCCACATAATAAGTGATGTCTCTAGGGTTCATATTACAGCCTTGATCCTGCGCCTGCGCAAGCAATTGTGGAATATCCGGCCGTTGCATAAATCCATAACATGCGGCAGCGCGCCAAACATTTAGAGCAATTTCTTTAACAACCAGCCGCTTGCTGCTTGCAACCCACGGAATCGACGACGTGATAACATTCAAGATCAAGAGCCGCTGAGGCAATACATGATTCATTTTGACATACCAGACCATGAGCGGCGGTACATCTTGTTGTGTTCGCGTAAAAAACACGGCCGTTCCGGCTACGCGTGGAACTCCTTCTTTTTCGATTTGCGCCATGAATGTATCTATAGGAACCACGATCTCGTTAAGTCGTGCGGTGATTGCTTCTGTGCCTTTATGCCATATGAACATAACGCAATAGACAAGGACTGCGAGGATGATTGGCACATATCCGCCTTCCACGACTTTGGAGAGATTTGCGGTAAAGAATGCGGTATCGATAGTTATGAATACGCTCGCCACGACGGCTGCTTTCGGCAGACTCCACTTCCAGACTTCACGCATGGCAATGAAAAGCAACACTGAAGTCATAAGCATGGTCGCGGATACCGCAATGCCATAAGCTGATGCCAGATTATCCGATTTTCTAAATCCTATCGTGAAGCCTACGGTGGCGAACATGAGCAACCAATTCACGACGCCGATATAAATCTGGCCATAGCCTTCCGCCGATGTTTGAATGATTCGTAGCCGCGGCAGCCAGCCGAGTTGGATGGCTTGCCGCGTCATGGAAAAAGCGCCGGTAATAATGGATTGACTGGCGATAATCGTAGCAATTGTTGCGAGCACAACAAACGGCACGAGGAGTGTCTGGGGGCAAAGCTGGTAAAAAATATTATCCGATGTTGGCGCTCCC
>Ga0206978_1164_pt1 | contig 14114 bp, 11 predicted proteins | sample Alteio_BWMinCont_21_FD_153477 | JGI IMG/M metagenome (GOLD analysis project Ga0206978, IMG submission 153477) | Enriched cells from forest soil in Barre Woods Harvard Forest LTER site, Petersham, Massachusetts, United States -... | ecosystem: Environmental > Terrestrial > Soil > Temperate forest >...
TTGAAACTCTGTCGGGCAATGAATTTAATATTTTAGAGGACAACATGTATGTGCTAAATTTTAGTAAAAAAGTAGATAATACAATTCTAACCCAGGAAATCACGAATTACCTATACCGCGTTCAAAAAAAACAAAAAGGAGATTATACTTTTCGCCATCATTTGGAGGCAACGTTAACCAATGAAGATAAAAAAGTAAGAGTTCAAAGTGTTGACTCCTTTTTATCAAAGAATCCACAAAAGGTTATAATTGACCGGCTTGGAAAATTAGTTCTTTGAATCATGATCAAACGCACCCTCCATTTTGGCAACCCGGCATACCTCAGCAAACGCAACGAGCAATTGCAGATCGAACTTCCGGATGCGTCAAAATTGGGCGACAACAAACGTTCGGTGCCTATAGAAGATATTGGCATTGTGATATTGGATCATCAGCAAATTACCATAACGCAGGCAGCCCTTGCGGCGCTGCTGCAAAACAATGCAGCCATAATTACCTGTAATGATACCCATCACCCTGTCGGTTTGTTTTTACCGTTGGACGGGCATGATATACAAAGCGAACGTTTCCGGCACCAGATCACAGCTTCGGAGCCTCTAAAAAAAAACAACTGTGGCAGCAAACCGTAAGCGCTAAAATATTAAACCAGGCGGCTATATTAAATGAACGCGGCATTGAGACTGATAACATGCTGCATTGGGCAAAAAGCGTACGCTCCGGAGACCCGGATAATTACGAAGGCCGGGCCGCGGCTTATTACTGGCGGTATATTTTCGGGGCTTCAACAAACTTTTTTCGCCGCCGTGAGGGTGAACCGCCCAACAACCTGCTCAATTATGGCTATGCTATACTACGGGCCATGGTGGCGCGCAGTTTGGTTGGTTCGGGTTTGCTGCCTACGCTGGGCATTCACCACCGCAATAAATATAATGCCTATTGCCTGGCCGATGATATTATGGAGCCCTACCGGCCCTATGTGGATAAAATGGTTTGCGAAATAGTGGATGAAGGCGAATCCCGGAATCTCGGGATTGAATTTATGACAACCGAACTTAAAGCCCGGCTATTAGGCATTGCTACGCGGGATGTGCATATTGAAAAAGAGACCAGCCCGCTGATGGTGGGTTTGCAGCGTACAACGGCTTCGCTTGCCAAATGTTATGAACTGAAAAGCCGTAAGATTTTGTACCCGGTTATGGAAAGTCCGAAGTCGGAAGTAAGAAGTCGGACGTAAGAAATTCGATTTACACCTGTCTTTCTTTCGGTCTTTCCGACTTCCGGACTTTCGGACTTAAAGATATGCGCTTTAACGAATATCGCATTTTGTGGATACTTGTACTATTTGACCTGCCGACCGAAACCAAAAAGGACCGGAAGCTGTATGCCAAATTCCGAAAGGATATTATGGCCGATGGGTTTGCCATGTTCCAGTTCTCGATTTATTTAAGGCATTGCAGCAGTCGCGAAAACGCAGACGTGCATATTGCCCGCGTAAAAGGATTGTTGCCTCCTAAAGGACATGTCGGGATTTTAACCGTCACGGATAAGCAATTTGGCATGATGGAGCTTTTTTACGGCAAAGAACAAAAAGAATTGCCAAACACACCACAGCAATTAGAATTGTTTTAATGAGAAATGCCTGGCTACTTTTGTAAATAACCAGGCATTTTTTCTTTTTGCGATTTCGGTGATAAATACCTTTAAATCAATGCGATAACAAGGGGTATATTGGGCCTAATATCGCAAAGAACAAATCTGAAAGCAAATCACAACAAGATGCAGGAAAGGGAAGAGAGGGCTTGCATTGGGCCTAATATCGCAAAGAACAAATCTGAAAGCAAATCACAACTTGGAATCCTATTTGGTCGAGTGCCGGTTTATTGGGCCTAATATCGCAAAGAACAAATCTGAAAGCAAATCACAACCTGAGTATGGTGTATCCGGCGTACAATTGTATTGGGCCTAATATCGCAAAGAACAAATCTGAAAGCAAATCACAACAAGTGCGGCGTGTTCTCAACGGGTAAGATGATTGGGCCTAATATCGCAAAGAACAAATCTGAAAGCAAATCACAACGTATCTTAGTATAATAATTAATCAGCGTTATTGGGCCTAATATCGCAAAGAACAAATCTGAAAGCAAATCACAACCGTTTCATTAAGACTTCTACTCCCTTGCGATTGGGCCTAATATCGCAAAGAACAAATCTGAAAGCAAAACACAACAGTAGGCCATTTGGTCCGTTATTAGGTCTTATTGGGCCTAATATCGCAAAGAACAAATCTGAAAGCAAATCACAACTACTCTGTAGATGTTCCGGTGGTCGGTGCCATTGGGCCTAATATCGCAAAGAACAAATCTGAAAGCAAATCACAACCCCGAGCTCATTGATGACCTCCATAATTTGATTGGGCCTAATATCGCAAAGAACAAATCTGAAAGCAAATCACAACGGAATCCTATTTGGTCGAGTGCCGGTTTGTATTGGGCCTAATATCGCAAAGAACAAATCTGAAAGCAAATCACAACCTAATTACCATGACAGAAACGACAGACGAAATTGGGCCTAATATCGCAAAGAACAAATCTGAAAGCAAATCACAACTACCCGTATTTAACATTCCAGTCAATATTCATTGGGCCTAATATCGCAAAGAACAAATCTGAAAGCAAATCACAACAAGTCCTAAAATTACCACCACCAGCCCCAATTGGGCCTAATATCGCAAAGAACAAATCTGAAAGCAAATCACAACTTGTAAAAAGCAATTGTGCCCTGCGGAATAATTGGGCCTAATATCGCAAAGAACAAATCTGAAAGCAAATCACAACAACTTGAAGATTACGAGCCAAAAGATATTGATTGGGCCTAATATCGCAAAGAACAAATCTGAAAGCAAATCACAACTATGTACGGGAACCACAAAATGGTTAACAAGATTGGGCCTAATATCGCAAAGAACAAATCTGAAAGCAAATCACAACATACTGCTCAATATGTGGCGCTTTCGGTGTATTGGGCCTAATATCGCAAAGAACAAATCTGAAAGCAAATCACAACGTTGAACCCATCAGGCAGCGACGTAACACTATTGGGCGTAATATCGCAAAGAACAAATCTGAAAGCAAATCACAACTATGATCCCTAACGATGTTGAGGCCAAAACATTGGGCCTAATATCGCAAAGAACAAATCTGAAAGCAAATCACAACGCACTCACCACAGTTCAACCTAAACCTCGGATTGGGCCTAATATCGCAAAGAACAAATCTGAAAGCAAATCACAACTTGAAATATATCGTGGATTATGGGTAGTTGATTGGGCCTAATATCGCAAAGAACAAATCTGAAAGCAAATCACAACAGAATCAATGACGTTAACCGGCGCCGGTACATTGGGCCTAATATCGCAAAGAACAAATCTGAAAGCAAATCACAACGCATGTTTGTGGCCCGTGCGACAGGTACTTATTGGGCCTAATATCGCAAAGAACAAATCTGAAAGCAAATCACAACTTCTGATTAAGCGCCACAAAAGCAGCAGCATTGGGCCTAATATCGCAAAGAACAAATCTGAAAGCAAATCACAACCCAGCGTTGGGTGTGTTTTTACGTCTGCTTATTGGGCCTAATATCGCAAAGAACAAATCTGAAAGCAAATCACAACCAGCACAACACGAATACAAACCGCAGAAACATTGGGCCTAATATCGCAAAGAACAAATCTGAAAGCAAATCACAACGACTTTTTTTGTTATGTATGCTGCTATGGGATTGGGCCTAATATCGCAAAGAACAAATCTGAAAGCAAATCACAACCTTGGCTGTCTTGTAGTTTTATGTTTTCCAATTGGGCCTAATATCGCAAAGAACAAATCTGAAAGCAAATCACAACCTGTGTATTGTATATCCCGCGTATAGTTGTATTGGGCCTAATATCGCAAAGAACAAATCTGAAAGCAAATCACAACTGCATTGCATCGTTACTTCGCCACCCTACTATTGGGCCTAATATCGCAAAGAACAAATCTGAAAGCAAATCACAACAACTATAGCCAAATGACGCAGATCGATGCAATTGGGCCTAATATCGCAAAGAACAAATCTGAAAGCAAATCACAACTAAAAATAGTGGCTTTGTCGGCGAAGTTCAATTGGGCCTAATATCGCAAAGAACAAATCTGAAAGCAAATCACAATCAGCCTGCTGTTTACCATCCTTACGCGGGTATTGGGCCTAATATCGCAAAGAACAAATCTGAAAGCAAATCACAACTTTCCGAAGTCTCCCGACTTCGGAAAGTTGTGATTTGCTTTATTGTTATTAAAGTGATAGAACACCCTAAATATCGAAAAAATCCATTGAATTTGCAATTCCCTGCGCACAACGCATTTGCAGAATCTTTGATGGAGTTGGATTCAGCAAGGCATCGCGTCCCTTAACATATTTGTTAAGGGTAGCCGCTAACGCGGCAATACATTCGGTGGTTGTTTTTTCTACAAAGCGGTAGCCCCTAACGGGGGGTGGTATATCCGAATGATGTGCGTTTTTTCATATTTTGAGTATTTCCAAAAATCAACCAATTGATTTTCAGGCGTTCACGCAAAAATAATCGTCTGTGTTAGCGCGAAGTGAACGCGAACATGAACGCTCACAAGCGAAATAAAGCCGTTTTAACAATCTACATTAAGCCAGGAAAAAAAATTATTTCTAAAAAATTTGGATTATAAATAAATGCTATTACATTTGTAGTGTACTATTATACTAATACACTAATGTTGCATGATACAGATCGATAATATAAGTTTTGGATACAGGCGCAATGCTTTGCTTTTTAAAGATCTTAGTTTGTCTTTAAACGAAGGGCATATTTACGGCCTGCTCGGCAAAAATGGGGCCGGTAAATCAACACTTTTAAAAAACATGACGGGCCTTGCATTTCCAAAAAAGGGAAGTTGCCTGTTTAATGGTATTGATGTTTCCACCCGTCCTGTGGCTGTGCTAGAAGATATTTATTTTTTAGCCGAAGAACTATTTGTCCCATCGCTCAGCCCCGTACAATATGTTTCAAATACTGCAGGTTTCTATCCCAAATTCAGCAAAAGTGATTTTTACCAGTACCTGAAGGTATTTGATATTGATATGGATGCCGTTATGGATAAACAATCGTTCGGGCAGCAAAAAAAGACGATGATCGCTTTTGGCCTTGCCACCAATACCAGCATGGTGATAATGGACGAGCCAACAAACGGGCTTGACATTCCTTCAAAAGTCCAGTTCCGCAAGCTTATCGCCTCGGTATTAACAGAAAATCGTTGTATCATGATATCGACACACCAGGTTAGGGACTTGGATAGCTTGATCGATACGCTGCTGGTATTGCATGAGCGCGAAATTGTTGTCAACCAATTAATGGATGACGTAGCGGAAAAGTTAACTTTTGGTACGTATGCGGATACAGAAGGGTTACCGGTGTTATACGAAGAAGAGAGTATGCGCGGCAAAAATGCTATTCTGCGCAATACCACCGGAAAATACAGCAAAGTTGACCTCGAATTACTTTTTAATGCAGTTGTCAGTGGGAACAGATCTTTATTGGACTTATTAAGAGCATCATAAAATGAACAATATATTTAACATAAAACGGTTCAGCCGGCTATTCATAAAACACAGCGTTGAACATTATAAAAGCTATGTGATGTCGCTCCTGGTATTGTTAGGGGTAATGCTGCTTGGCGGGTGTTTTTTAGTTTACCTGATAAATGCACCAATGGAGCTGGGATTGCAAACAGCTTTGTTCACCGGGATACTTCTTTTGGCCGGTACTATATTCACAAGTACCATATTTGCGGATCTTGGCGACAAGAACAAAGCTATGGCCTGGCTTACTTTGCCCGCGTCGCATTTTGAAAAGTACCTGGTCGCATGGTTGTTCTCCTATCTCATATTTATTGTCACCTACATCAGCTGCTTTTACGTCGTCGTATTTTTTTTAACATCTATAAAACATTTTCCTGGCAGAAAAACAGAAATTTTTGACCTGTTTTACCAGGGCATGGGTTTCAAGGTGTTTATATTATACGCGCTGCTGCATTCCATAGCTTTTTACGGGGCGGCTTACTTTAAAAAGCTGCATTTTATAAAAGCTGCATTTGTCTTTTTTATTGGCCTTGCCTTTCTAATTGCGGTAAATAACATCATACAGCATGCAATGCTTGGGTCTAAGGTAATGTTGAATGTCCCCTTTGGCGGCATCACATTTATGGAAAATAATACCGTTCATGAAATTAACATCACTGTTGCCCATGAGGATCATATACTGACCCTTATTGGTGTATTAGCCTATATTTTATGGGCGGCCGCTTATTATCGTTTAAAGGAAAAGCAGGTTTAATTTATAAGTACAATGGAATTTAGAGATAACGAAGCCATATACCTGCAAATTGCCGCTTTTGTAAGTGAAAATATACTATTGGGCAAATGGCCTGCCGAGCAAAAAATACTTTCGGTTCGCGACCTGGCAGTTGAGCTGGAAGTTAACCCAAATACAGTAATGCGCTCGTACGAATTTTTGCAGAACCAGGGGGTGATATACAACAAAAGGGGGCTCGGTTTATATGTAGCGCCAGATGGCCCCGATAAGGTAAAAACTTATCGTAAGGAACGATTTATTCAGCAGGACCTGCCGGTTTTTTTCAGGAATATTTACCTGCTGGATATTGAACCCGAAGACCTGCAGCAATGGTATGAGGAGTTTAAACTGGAAAATTACAAGTCAAAATTAAATGATGAGGATGAAAACAAGTAGTAAATTAATATTCGCAGCCGTTATTTTGCTTGTATTGGCGCTTCTTGCGTACGATAGCCTGCTCAAAACCGAATATCTTTCGGGAAAATACAAGGATACCTACCGGGACTATAAAACCTTAAATTTTAAGGATTTTGATGCGGCTGATCTCCCATCGTCAACGGCATCAAATGTAAAATTTATACAGGGCCCTTTCAGCGTGAGAATTGATCCCGATGCCTTAAATTATACCAGTATTAAGCAAAAAGGCAACAGGCTGCAGATCGAATCAAATTTTGAAGGAAATTATATATACAACCGGTTTGATTATGTGCTGATCATCAGTTGCCCAAAACTTACAGAAGTTAATACAAGCGCGGTTTACCGGAAATATAAGGGCACTCAAACTTATATCGATACCACGGTAAAGGACGATTGGCACATGCGCCAGGTATTGATAGAAGGTTTTAATGAAGATAGTATTTCTGTGAAGCAAAATTACGGTAGCACTATAGAGCTTTCCGGCAATCATATCCGCGCCTTAAAAGCAGTAGTCGGCACCAGTGATAGCAGTGGTTCGAAGATCATCATCCGGAACAACAATCAAATTAAGCAGGCCAATATAACCGTACTTAACCGTGCTACGCTTATGCTGGACGGCAAACCTATCCAAAACTTAAATTACCAGCTGGCTGATAGCGCCAAAATGATATTTACCGGCGATGCTCAAAATATGATCAACAATTCAAAATCCAATAAAAAATGAAACTTGTCATCAACTCTCTTTGCAAAACCTACCCGAATGGTGTTCAGGCAATAAAAGATGTATCGTTAACCCTTAATAACGGCATGTTCGGCTTATTAGGCCCTAACGGCGCCGGTAAATCATCCCTCATGCGCACCATCGCAACGCTGCAGGAAGCAGACTCAGGCAGTGTTTTTTTGGATGACCTGGATGTGCTGAAAAACAAAACCGAAGTGAGGCAATTATTAGGCTATTTGCCCCAGGAGTTTGGGGTTTACCCCAAAATATCGGCCGAGCGGATGCTTGACCATATCGCGCAATTAAAAGGTATCGGTAATGCCGGTGAACGAAGGGATTTAGTGAACTCCCTGCTCGACAATGTCAATTTATCAAAAGACAAAAAGAAACACCTGGGCACTTACTCGGGTGGGATGAAACAGCGTTTCGGCATTGCCCAGGCGTTGATAGGCAATCCTAAATTAATCATAGTTGATGAACCTACGGCAGGCCTGGACCCGGCGGAAAGGAACCGTTTTTATAACCTGCTGAGTCAGCTCGGTGAAAATACAATTGTGATCCTTTCGACCCATATTGTTGAAGACGTAAGCACACTGTGCTCCAGCTTTGCTATTATTTGCATGGGCGAGGTATTGTACGCCGGCGAGCCAGATACAGCTGTAAATGAAATGGAGGGTAAAATATATAGCAAAGCCATTTCTAAGGTCGAACTTGGGCATTACCAGGATGATTTCAAAGTAATATCCACTCAATTAAAAGCTGGCAGGCTGCATATCAGGATACTACAGGAAACGGACCCGGGCAATGGTTTTGTGCCGGCTGCCCCAAACCTTGAAGATGTTTATTTCAGCAATATTGCTACCCGTGTAGATGTAAATACAATTTAACCTGCTAAAGCTTACGATCATGTTTTGGAAAATATTTCTGTTCGAAATTCAGAACAGGCTCAGGAGGCCTGCGATATATTTATATTTTTTAGCTGCTTTAATTTTTACTGTGGGTTCGTTTGCTACAGGGTCGTTACCTGTGCAGGAGAAGGAGCATATCAATTCCCCTTATCTTATTGCGCTGTGGTGCGCAGGCATTACCATGCTTATGATGCTGGTTAGTTCATCAATTATGGGCACTCCCCTGTACCGTGACATTGAGCACAATACCAAAGACTATTACCTCACTTATCCCATTACAAAAGCAGGCTATTTCTGGGGGCGTTTCTTCGGTTCGTTTTTATTTATGATGTTCATAGGCAGTTCAGTATTGTTCGGGGTTTTTATCGGCAGTAAACTCGGGCCTGCAATGGGATGGACAGACGCCAAACAATTTGGCCCCAACAGTTTAATTTACTACCTGCAGCCTTTTTTTACGATCGCCCTGCCTAACCTGTTTTTCACTTCGTCATTGTTTTTTGGCCTGGTGGCGATAACCCGCAATGTAAAGGTAATATACGCCGGGGGCATATTGCTGTTCCTTGGCTACTTCCTTTCCATTTTTTTCCTCAATAATACCACTAATGCGACTGTGATCGTCCTGTCGGACCCCTTCGGGATCAACGGGGTTAGGCTGCAAACAAGTAATTCTTCATCCATACAACAAAATACCACGTTGATGGCTACGTCGGGCAAGTTTTTGCTAAACCGTATCATCTGGACGGGTGTGGGACTGGTTATTTTAATTTATACTTACTTCCGTTTCAACTTCGAAAAATTTTTCAGCGGTACAAGGGATAAGGCGAGTATCGATAACGAAAAAGTTTCGGTTAAAAGCGGCTTGCCGGCAAAAGTAAACACAAATTTCAGCGGAAGCTATAACCGCAAAACGCTTATTAAACTAACTAAACTGGAATTGCTGAACATTATCCGCGACAATTACTTCTGGATTATTTTGTTTAGCGGCGTGGTATTCCTGGGCTTCGTCTTCTCGATGGGCAGCCAGGACTATAATGTACATTATCTCCCCAGGACCGTTGTCCTTTTGGGAATCTTCAACGATGTTTTCCCGTTCTTCATATTCTTTATTATTGTTTTCTACACCGGCGAAACATTGCACCGCGACAGGCTTACCCGCTACGCTTTCATCAATGATTCCCTGCCGCCGCCCAACTGGGTTTTAAATGGTTCAAAGCTTGCCGCCCTGCTTTTTCTTGGCGCCGGCTTATCATTAATACTGATGGTTACGGGCATTTTCGTGCAAACCATAAAAGGCTTTCATCAATACAACCTGCTTGTGTACGTTACGTATCTGTTTGTGATCCTGCTGCCGGCGTTGCTTGAAATGGTATTATTCGCATACGCTATGCATGTTTTGATCAACAACAAATTTGTGGCGCACGGCATAACGGTTTTTATCTGGGTGGCTATATTTTTTCTGCGCCAGTCGGGCATTTTCAATTATAATTTATTGCTATACTCCTATACGCCATGGTTCGGCATTTCAGATATGGACGGGCTTGGCCACATGATAAAATCTGTAAGCTGGTTCGACCTGTACTGGCTATTGGCGGGCGGTTTACTTGCCATTGTTTCGGCCTTGTTTTATTACCGGGGCGTTACCTCCTCCTTTAAAGAAAGGCTGCAGCTGGTACCCGAACGCTTCGATAAAAAAACAAAAATTTTTGCAGGCGTGTTGTTATTATCATTTTTATCTGTTGCTGCCTACAATTACTATAATGTCAGCTATTTGAATAATTACACCGTCCAGGTTGAAGATGAAAACCGCGCAATTATTTATGAAAAGACATTAAAACATTTTGCCGGCCTTCCGCTGCCCAAAATAACCGGGATCAAAATGTTTGCCGATATTTATCCTGATAAACAGGCGCAAGTTGTAAAAGCATTTATAACGGTAGTTAATAAAAATACCAAGCCGATTTCAGAGGTTTTATTGGACGGCGACGAGTTAACCGATTACAATATAAAAATTGACGGCAAACCTATGCCTTTCACAAGTCCGCTAATATACCACAGGGCTTTTTTTAGCTGGTTCAGGCCAAAAAATGATACGGCAGCCTATCGTTTATACAAGTTTGAACAACCGCTTGCTCCTGGCGATTCCACTGTGTTGGAAATCAATTCATCTATCAGCTTTAATGGGTTCGGCAACGGTTTGTATGGCCAAAGGCTGTTGCGGAATAGCACATTCTTTACAGGTGGTTTGCCCGAATTAGGGTATGATGACGATGATGAGATAAACAGTCCCTATGTTCGTAAGAAAAACGGCCTGCCGCCTAAGGAAGAAGAAGAAATAGCCCAGGATGACCCCGAAGGCATCAGCACTTTAAAAGCCGGCAAAGCTGCCGACCTGTTAAGCTGGGACCTTACGATCAGCACTTCAGGGGATCAGACCATGATCTCATCTGGCGAGCTGCAAAAACAGTGGCAGCAAAACGGACGCAACTATTTCCATTTTGTGCAAAACCAGCCAGGAATATATGGGCCGCTTGCTGCGGTTGGCGCAAAATACGCGGTAGTCAAAGATAGCGTACAATTAGATCATAAAGTGAATATCAACATCTATTATCATCCAGAACACAATGTCAATATCAGCAGGTTTATGGCTGCTTATAAAGATGGCTTACACTATTTTAGTTCGGTTTACGGGCAATACCCTTTCAAGAATATACGCCTTGCAGAAACATCGCAATTTGGGCCAAGAATTGCCTCGTTTGCAACGTTTGACACCTACGCCGAATATTATGCGTGGAACGCCCATTTTGATGACCCTAACCAAACCGACTATCTTTATTTTATTACCGCAACGCAACTGGCGCAACAGTGGTGGCGTTTCCAGGTAGCGCCAAATAGTACGGTAGGTTCATTGGATATTCCTGAGGGTTTATCGACGTATTGTGCGCTGGTGATGATGGAAAAAAAATACGGCAAAGATAATATGAAAGGCATACTGCAGGACCAGTTATGGGCATATCTGTGGATAAGGCACCGTATGGAAAAAAAGGAGCATCCCCTTGTTAAAGCCGACGAATGGTTTGAATGGGGCGGCAAAGAGGCCGTAGCCTTGTATGGATTAAGGGATTTGATAGGTGAGGACAGTTTAAATTCGGCCCTGCGGGAATTTAAGAATGCTTACGCCTTTAAAAACAAACCGCCCTATGCGGGCAGCAATAACCTTTACCATTACCTGCAAAAGCATACACCCGACTCGCTTCAATATTACCTGACTGATACCTGGCAAAAGATCACCTTGTATGATAACAAAGTAACCGAAGTTGCATCTGTGCCAACAGGCAAAAGCAATGAGTATAAAGTAACCCTAAAAGTTGACGTTGCAAAAGTTTATATTAACGACAATGGCTACGATGTGCCCGCCAAACAAATGAACGACTATATCGACATCGGCATATTTGCGGCCGACACCAAAAACAAGGAAGGAAGGTCGCAGGTTAACCCGGTATATCTTAAAAAATACAAATTTGACTATGGCGCCCATACTATTACGGCTATTGTAAAAGGCAAGCCGGTTAGGGTGGGCATTGATCCGTATAGTAAACTGATAGACAGAAATCCGGGGGATAATATGAAGGATTTGTAGGGGTATTGGTACGATAATGAATTTTTATCAATGTCATTTACTTAAGAAAATCTTTACTTTTAGATACTCCTTTTGGCCCCTCCTAAATCCTCCCCGGTAGGGAGGACTTAAAAAAAATGACCGAAAGCTAAAAGTCTCCCCTACCGGGCTACCGTGTACCCACAAATAAAAGGTGGATATTAGCGGGATGATAGGAGTAAATTACGGGGGATATTTTGGAGACAAGCGGATAGAGACACGAGGTTGCGAATTACAACGGCGGTTATTCTGTAATAGTACGCGGAGCATACAGGGCTTATCATTGAATCGGGCAGAGCAAAAAGCGTATTACCGTTTTTTGCATAATGAGAAGGCATCGGAGGTAAAACTTATTAAAGAGTTGCAGTCGCGTTGTTCGCGTCAGGTGAAAGGGAAAGTGGTATTGTCGATACAGGACACCACGGAGATAAATTTATCAGTCCATAAGGGGCGGTTGAAGGAGGATAGTGGTTTTGGGGGGATTGACGATAGCAAGGGGATTGGCTTTAAATTGCATCCATCATTTGTTGTAGATGCACAAAGCTGTTTCCCATTGGGGTTTTCCAGTATAAAGATGTGGGGGAGGGATTTGAAGAAGCCCGCAAAAGATGTTCGGAAATATCAACGTCAGGCTATAGAAGACAAAGAGTCTTATAAATGGATCGAAGCCAGTGAAAAGAGTAAAGAGATACTAAGTGAAGCAGTGGCAGTTATAATTGTCCAGGATCGGGAAGGTGATATATTTGAACAGTTTAAGCGGGTACCGGATGAGAAAACCCACTTACTGATCCGTTCGCGCGTAAACCGGAATACAGATGCTGTTGAAGGGAAACTGTGGAACAACTTGTCTGGTTCTTTAAAACTTGGGGATTATCAGGTAGTATTGGATAGCGACAGCCATGGAAAAACACCGGTACGGAAAGCGAACATGGAGGTGCGGTCAGTAAAAACCAGCATAAAGGCACCGGGAAAAGGGGAAAGCATAGCGGTATATGCCGTTGAGGCACTTGAGGTAGACGTAGAAGGTTATCAAGCGGTACACTGGCGATTGCTTACTACGTGGCCGGTAACTAATTTTGACGATGCACGACTAATCATTGAATGGTATACCTGGAGATGGTTTATAGAAGAATTGTTCAGAATGCTTAAAAAAGAAGGGTTTAATATAGAAGGGAGCGAATTGGAAACAGGCTGGTCGATCAGGAAATTGACCGTTCTGCTGCTGGACACCATTCTAAAGCTGATGCAGATGCATATCGCTTACAACGAACCTGAAGAAGCTAATGTGCCCGATGCAGACTTGCTCTTTTCGCAAGAAGAGCAAGAATGTTTAACGGCAGTAAACAAAATTATGGAAGGAAAAACGGAAGCATTGAAAAACCCATTTCCCATAGGGAAACTTAATCATGCGGTTTGGACCCTTTCACGAATAGGAGGTTGGAAAGGGTATGCATCGCAGAGAAAACCCGGTATGACAACCATGTTTAACGGGCTGAAAAAATTCTACGACACATACCAAGGGTGGTCTCTCCAAAAAGATGTGGGTACACGGTAGCCTACCGGGGGAGATTTAGAGGGGGCTAAATCTCAGCGTTCCCTTAAGTAAGCGACATTGGAATTTTCATAGACAATAAATCAGCTTATTCTGCAGTTATACAGCAAACCTTTTTATCATGCCATTACCTGCCCGTAACAAGCTACTATTGCTGACGGTATTTTATAAAAGCACATTGTTATTAAGTGTTTTAAGTTCTGCAGCGATAAGTATCTTCCGTATTTTTAGTGTGCCGGGTATGCTGCTGGCATTCGGATTCTGTTTGTTGTCGGGCGGTACGGTTATTTCCCTGCTGCACAAAGAAGGATACAAACAGCAGGAATATTATTTTTATTATAATAAAGGTATATCCAAACCGCAGCTTTTACTTACCTGCATCATTGGTAATTTAATAATAGGACTGTCCCTTATTGCTTTATCCAGGTATGCTAAATAGTTTAGAG
>Ga0206978_1017_pt2 | contig 13923 bp, 13 predicted proteins | sample Alteio_BWMinCont_21_FD_153477 | JGI IMG/M metagenome (GOLD analysis project Ga0206978, IMG submission 153477) | Enriched cells from forest soil in Barre Woods Harvard Forest LTER site, Petersham, Massachusetts, United States -... | ecosystem: Environmental > Terrestrial > Soil > Temperate forest >...
AACGCGGACCTCCTGCGCGCTGCGGCTGCCGGAGTGAACAGTTCCTCGCCTGAGCCCAACGCCCAGGCAGCCTCGACTGGACTCTCGCCGGGGTCGGGTTCAACGGCAGCTTCTTCTCCACTTTCTGGGAAGTTGGAGGCGCAGGGCGGGTTTGGCGAGAGGAACATGCTGCTCGCTTTGCGCACGTTGGCCAAAAATCTAAGCGGCTTCCCAGGACGAAAAATGGTTGTGCTCTTTTCTGCGGGCTTCCCGCTGAGTCCCGAAACCATGTTTGACGTGGGGGAGACTATTTCTGATTGTAACAAAGCGAATGTGGCGGTCTACGTGTTAGATGCGCGCGCGTTACTGGCCGCTCCTCCGGGCGGAACCTCCCTGTTGCAGCCTCGAGAAGAAGACAGGCGCGCGGTCGCTCGGCGGTCCGAAAGTATAAACGTTTACGGGGGAGCCCGATTGGTGTTGGCGTCCTTCGGGGCTGGGATGCTTGCGCCGCAACGTCCTGGTGGCGGTGGCGGCACGGGTGGCGGTGGCACAGGGGGCGGCACGGGCGGAGGCACAGGCGGTAAAGGCGGCACGGGAGGCACAGGCAGCGGACCCGATTGGAACGCCATCCAAGCCGCCGCTCTTGCGGCCCGTACGCCGCCGCCGACCATCATTCCATGTTTTCCTCCCTCAGTGTCGATAAATCAGCAGGTTCTAGCGATGCTCGCGGGCGGAACTGGCGGCTTCACAATTTTCAACACCAACGATTTGTTGGGAGGCCTCGAAAAGGTCCAGCGCGAGCGGGACGAGTTTTATATCCTCGGCTACGTACCGCACCAGACGCCCGAGGGAAGTTGCCACACTCTGAAAGTAGTGATGAGCCGCGGCGGACTGAACGTCAGGTCCCGGAGCGGCTATTGCAACACGAAGCCGGCAACCATCTTGAACGCTACGCCGGCGGAGAAGTTGCTCGAAGCGCGAGCCACGGGTACGCAGGCGGGAACGATGCGCGGTTCCTTCCAGGTGCCGTACTTCTATACCGCACCCAACATGGCCCGTGTAAACCTGTCAATGGAAGTTCCCTCGAACACCATTCAGTTCAAGAGCGATAACGGAAAGTACCACGCCACCCTGAATGTGCTTGGAATCGCCTCCAAGCCGGACGGCAGCGTCGCAGCTCGCTTTAGCGATACGGTCAATCTTGCTTTGGAAAAAGACGAGCTGGCGGAATTCACGAAGCAGCCGTACGTCTACCAAAACCAGTTCGACGCTGAAGCGGGTGACTTCAAGCTGACCATAGTGGTGAGTTCGGGGAACGACGCCTTCGGGAAATACGAATCGCCTCTACAAATCGATCCCTACGATGGCAATCAGCTCGCTCTCGGAGGCGTCGTACTCAGCAATTCCACGCAACGCCTCGCGGATATTCCGACTGACGTAGATTCCGTCATGGCCCAAGACCGCACGGCGCTGGTGGTGAAGGGAAAGCAGATAAACCCCTCGGCCTCGAACCGGTTCAAGAAGACCGACAGCGTCGCGCTGTACACGGAAGTCTACGAACCGCTCCTCGCGTCCGCCGACTCTCCTCAGCTTGCCGCCGGTTACACAATCATTGAGCGTTCCAGCGGGACTACGATTTACACCACTGGCGCCGCGTCTCTCGACGGTTTCATTCAGAAGGGCAACCCGAAGGTCCCCGTGGCGATGAGCGTTAGAGTGAAGGACTTGGCCCCCGGGAGTTACCGTCTTGTGATGATGGCGGTAGGGGCAGGCCACCATGCCACGAATCGCGTCATCGATTTTGACATTACAGAATGATGTTGTGAGAGAAATGTAGCCGGAGATCCTCGCGGCCCGATTAGCCTCACCTTGTCGCGACTAGAACTCACGACAGCAGCACGTGGGGCGCCCGGCTGGGCACCGCGCACGCCGGCTCTGCGTGTGCGAGTTTAGATCTCCCTGCAAGTCTCCCCTGCCTGTTGTCCTGGATCCGTGGATCACATATCCTGTCGGCCTCAACTCAATGGATTCGGGGGAGATATGAAAAGAAAAGCAACAGGCCTGTTTGCGATGTTCCTTGTAGCTTCGCTCGCGGCAAGCCTTCACTCGTTGAAGGCCGCCTCCAACACCGCCGACTACAAGTTAGTGCAGAAGCTCACCCTCGGCGGAGAAGGTGGCTGGGATTATTTTGATGTCGATCCATCCACCGGCCAGGTCTTCATCCCGCGGGGCGAGCACATCATGGTCCTGGACTCTAACGGAAAGCAGGTTGCGGACATCGGCGGCGTGCATGGCACTCACGCCATCGTCTTCGCTCCCGAACTCAAGCGCGCATTCCTCAGCGCGGAGGCTTTTGTAGCCGTTCTCGACATGGAAAAGATGCAGGTCCTTCCCGCCTTCGATCTAAAGGGCAAGGATCCAGACGCCATCCTCTACGATGCCTCCGACAAACGAGTTTTCACTTTCAATGGTGGCGGCACCAAAGACGCAACGGCAATCGATGCCACCACAGGCGAGGTTGTGGGCAGCATTCCTCTCGGTGGCAAGCCAGAGACGGCACAGGCAGATGGCGACGGGCACATCTATGTGAACGTAGAGGACAAGATCAGATCGTTGCCTTCGATTCGAAAACTCTAAAAGTGCTGCACACCTGGCCCACAGCTCCCTGCAAGGACCCGGCCGGAATGGCGATCGATGTCGCACACAAGCGGCTCTTCGTTGGTTGCCGCAATCAGTTGATGGCTATGGTCGATTACACCAATGGAAAAGTTGTTGCGACCGTCCCAATCGGTAAGGGTGTGGATGCGAATCGCTTCGATCCGGCAACGGGACTGGCGTTTGCCTCCTGCGGTGATGGGTCGATCACGGTAGCCCACGAAGACTCGCCCGACAAATACACCGTGGTCCAGACCATCTCAACGCAGCGCGGGGCGCGAACCATGGCGCTCGACACAAAAAACCACAATGTCTATACTGTGACGGTCGAATTCGAACCGCCACCGCCTGCCACGCCCCAGAATCCTCATCCCTGGCCAAAGGTAATTTCCAAGACTTTCACGTTGCTGATTTTTAGCCAGTAAGCCGCGAGCAGGAGCCAGGGTTGCCAGGCAACCAAGAAGTTATGGCCCTCTTTCGATTGCCTGGTGAGACCAGCCGTCGTGCCCCACTCGCCAGCCTTGCGTGTGCCACTTTAGACATCACGACACCCCACCTGCGGAAATACTTGGGTCCGGCCCCGGGTCTATATCCGTAAGAAGGCAATGTCCTATTCGCCCATACTTCTTGTTCATATCTGCGCTGGAACTTTAGGCTTGCTATCCGGAACCGCTGCGATGACTTTCCGCAAAGGTTCCCCCCGCCATGCGCTGGCGGGAAAGGTCTTTGTCGCATCCTTGCTCACCATGGCCGTCGGGGCGGTGTACCTTGCCATCACGCGACATCAACCAAACAACGTCGGCGGCGGCATTCTAACCTTCTATCTGATCGGAACCCCATGGCTGACCGCCAGACGGAGAGACGGGGAAACCAGCCGTTTCGATTGGGTTCTGTTCCTGATCCCTTTGGCCCTGGGCGTCCTCACCTGGATAAATGCTATTCAAGTCGTGCGCAGCGGAGCGACCTCACAAGACGGAGTCCCGGTCGGAATGAGCTTTTTCATGGGTTCAGTGATGTTGCTGGCAGCCGTGGGGGACGTTCGCATGTTGGTGCGCGGCGGTCTTTTTGGAGCGAAGCGCATCGCGCGGCATCTCTGGCGCATGTGCTTTGGCCTGTTCATCGCAGCAGGATCTTTTTTCCTGGGACCCTCAAACCGCCCGCTGAGGTTGCTTTCGAAAGTGGGCCTTGGTCAGCATCTATCCCCGGCATTATTCAGCACGACCTTGTATCTAATTCTCACCATACTTCCACTGATCTTGCTGATTTTCTGGCTAGTCCGAGTTCGCTTAACAAATGCATACAGGGGAAAGCCGGTACAAATTGCGTCCACAAGTCCTGATTGACGCGGTAACTGGACACGTTCGATCACCATACGACCTCCTCGAGGTTATGAAATGATGGGACCCATTGGTGAAGCGTCGCCGCGTCCAAGGGCCAGAACAGGAGCATCTGTTCATCTACCTTAAGATCCTCGGGTTCCTCGCCGAACTATCGCTTTGCTTGTGGCTCCTGCTGATGGGCGTGGACGTTCAGCAATGGAAGGAGCAGGCTGGCGCAGCGGTCGAGTGACAACTCTCTCGAAGCAATCACGACACGGCGGATAGCAGACTCATACTGGCTAACCGCAGACCGGTGTCAGGGTCTCGGTTGCTCGCGGCGCGCTGGCGTATTCGTGGCAAGTGTCCCGTTTTTGCAAGGCGCATTGGTGGTGCTGAAACGAACCACGCCAGGCATATCGGCACAGAAGTCACGCTGCCCCACGGTTCTTACCTCGAAAGGTGATCCCTGGGGCCCGTAACCAACCGAAGCCGTCTTTCCCCCGCCAGTGCTCTTCAATGTCTCGCTGCTCCTTGTATCGGCAGCAGCGGATCCTCGGCCCAAAGTCGTGTGCGAAGCCGGGAACCCGTGGTTCCAACCCGTATAGGGAGTCGGAATGGTGATCATCACTAAGATCAGCAGGATCGCAGCAACGCTCAGTATCTCAATGAATGAGAAACTTCCTCGTTTTCTTCTTCCAATTTGGTCAGTCATCTTCCGTCCGCTCTGCAAGCGCACAAAACCGCTATCTGGGGCCATTTTTGCTAATGATGGTGGTTGCTGGACCCGGTGATGTTGCTCCGATATTGCCATTCGATTCGCGGTCCTGCGATGGTCATCACGGCCAGTCGTGCTTGGTAGAAAACTGACCGGTAGGACAGGAGGAATGGATGAGATTGCCAACTCTAGAATCACCGCATGCCGCCGGTAGCCGTTTCCCGTTTGGAGCGACGAATCTAAGAGTCCAAGGAGAACCCTCTACCTTTCCCAACCGCCAGCTGGCCTCTCGGCCGAATTCTCCGCGGACTAGTGATAGGATTCGCCGACAGCTTCGTACTCACTTATACAAACGAGCGCCCAATGCCGGTCTTGATTTCGGAAAGGAACCTCCGTGAATATCAATGATGCCCAACGGGATGTACGAAGCGTTTTCTTGGGCGGCTTTCCGGGTCAGTTGGTGTCGAGTCTGGTCTGGCTCCTATCAGCCGTCTTGGCCACTTGGCAGTCGCCCAAGTCAGCGATCATCGCGTTGGTCGTGGGTGGCTTCTTCATCTTTCCTCTGACGCAATTGCTCTTGCGGCTGATGGGCCGTCCTGCATCCTTACCCAAGGGGCATCCGATGAATGCTCTCGGCATGCAAATTGCCTTTACGCTTCCGTTCAATCTTCCGCTCGTAGCTGCTGCCACCTTTTACCGTCTGAACTGGTTCTACCCCGCCTTCATGATCGCGCTCGGCACGCACTATTTGCCGTTCATCTTCTCGTACGGCATGCCGCAATTTGGCGTTCTCGCAGCATTGCTGATTGGAGCAGGTCTAACCATCGGCCTGTACATGTCCTCTGTCTTCAGCCTCGGCGCCTGGCTGACGGCGGTGGTTCTGCTGCTCTTTGCCTTCATCGGCCGAAGTGTCGCCCAAAGGGAGAGCAAACAGGCTCAGCCGATTCCCTAGGGGACACTTGCACACAAAGCTCCCTTCACAGTCCCGCCCGCGGCCTCCCTGCTTCACCATGAATGTTAATCGTCTGTTTAGGAGGGAGTCTGTATTTTCCGTAGCGCATCCGAGTGGCCTCTCGGAGAGCCGCTCGCGCGATACCTCCGTGTGCTGTGATTAAGGCCTAAGCAGAGAAGAGATATGACGATTAGAAGTCTGTACGTCGAAGAACTCAGAGCCACGATGCGCGGCCGTTTCGCGTTAATCGGTGCCGGCGTCATCCTGCTGGCTGTCGGCTCCGTGGCAACTGTGGGAACTCAGGATACCTGGCTCGACGGGTACGGGATCATCGCGTATTTCCTTGTCCCGTTGGCCTTTGTCCCTCTCTCCGCGGCGTTCCTCGCCAGCCCGCGCGCGAATCGCTTCGTCGAGAGCGTCTTCACTGCCCCAGTCGAACGCCGCGACTGGTTGACCGCAAAAATCTTGGTGCTGGTCACGATGGCCGCCGCCTATTACGTGGCACTCGTCCCCATGGTGCTGGTTTATGCGCATCACGTCGGCGTACCGCTGCTCTTGCAGAAGTTGCTGATCTGGGCTCCGTGCCTGCTTCTCGTGAGCATCGCCATTGGCACGCTGATCGGCGTGATGTTTATCGGAGAGAGCATAGCGGCTCCCGCTGCGACAGGCATGGGCGTCCTGCTCGCCTACGCCGGTTTCGTGCCTTTGCAGGAACTCTTGGTGGCGCAGGGTAACGGCGCGACGCGCACTGGTCATCTCACTCTGGCGAGTCCTGCCGTACTTCTCAAAAACGTCTTCGGTTTCACGCTGGCCGTAGGAAGTATTCCCGCCACCACGGCGCGGACGTGGATCAGTCTTGTCGCCATTGTAATCATTGCGTTCGCGCTCGCGGTGTGGGCATTTCTGCGGACGCAGGGTGTGGAGACGTGGGAAGCCAGCCGCAGCCAGCGTTTGATCATCGCCCTCGGGATCGTCGCCATCATCGTGCTGCCCGTGGCGCTGGCGGACACCAATTATGACAAGCCGGCTCCCCACGCAACCAACGCTCCGTCCATCCAAAGGCTCTTCTCTCGCGCCGGCAGCAGCCTCGCATTGGCATGGCCGGGCGGCCAACCGCCGGCGCGGTGTTGCAGCACGATCCTCAATCGAGATGAGTGGCCGCCATTTGGTACAGACGAGGCCACGCGGCGCGATCTGCTTGTCTTGTTGCCGGTGGACACCACGCAACCCATTACGGACGTGCATCTCCAGGTGATCGGAGAAAACGGACTCGAAGCGACCGCTTCTCCAGAAGCGCTTTCCCCGAAGCCCGAATCTCTTGAGACGCACACCTATCCGACTGACACAGGCCCGGCAGCGGCTGACGGCCACCGTGTCGTAAACGGCTGGGTAGCCCGCGTCCCGGTGACGCTGACTCCGACCAATCCCTGGGATATCGGCGGCGTGCGCTATCCGCTGAAGGTTCTGGGCACATATCAAGTCGCAGGAGAAAGTCAGATGCGGACGTTCAGCGCGCGAGCGGCCATTGACGCGCAAGTGTCGAAGGCCATATACGAAATGGGCGTTGCGTCGCTGATTCTACCGCTGGTGTGTTTTGGTGCGGCGTTCAAACGTTGGAGGCGGACGCGGTGAGCGCCGCCACAGTAACTACGGAAACGGAATACGCCATCGAGATGGACGGCCTCACACGCCGTTTCGGCGACTTCACAGCGGTCGACCGCGTCACGTTAAAAATCCCGAAGGGCCAGCTCTACGGATTCCTCGGCCTGAACGGCGCGGGAAAGACGACGACCATTCGGATGCTCACCACGCTGCTCCCGCCCAGCGCGGGCACGGCCAAGCTTTGGGGACACGACGTGGTCAAAGAACCTCTTGCAGTCCGCAAGCTCGTTGGGCTGGTGAGCGACGAGACGAGCGAGAGTCAATCGACCTGGACGGCGCGCGAATACCTTTCCTACTTTGCTCGCATCCGCCACACGCCGAATCCCAACGATGAAGTCGAGCGCATTCTCAACGACGTCGGCCTGGACGCCAAATTTCGAGGCAAGTTGATCCGCACCTATAGCACGGGTATGAAACGAAGAGTGGAGATTGCGAGAGCCCTCATGGGCCGGCCGAAAGTTCTCTTTCTCGACGAACCGACGCGCGGATTGGACTTGCCGGCCAAACGCGACATGTGGAGCTTGTTGCGTCGCCTCGCAGCCACGGAAAGCGTCACAACGTTTCTCAGCAGCCATGACGCACAAGAAATCCGCAGCCTGTGCAGTGAGATCAGTGTGATCGCCAAAGGCCGGCTTGTTCATACCGGCCCGACGCGCGAGATGGGCGGCGACATCGACGCCTTCGAGGAGCGTCTCATCGGAATGCTCACGCAGTCAGAATGCATCGAGCCGCCAGGATCGCACTTTCGAGCTGAATGAAAGTGGCCGTGGAACTGGAACGACGACGAACCCTACGAAACTGGCCTGAGTTGGCTAACGATCTCGGTCAACCACGTTTCTAGTAGTGAACGCTGGTCGGGGGTCATGTCTGTAAAGGCCAGGCCCATTCCGAACGTCGGGTCGCAGTAGACTACCTTTGCTTTAGTCTCAAAGACGCCCTTATCCCTCAAAATCCTCAAAGCGACCTGTGTCCCCTCGGGAAACGGATTGAGCGAGTCAACGTAGCAACCGCCAAGGCCCACTTCCGAGGTACGCCCTGAAAGCAGCGTTCCGGAACTCAACTCTGTCACCTCCGCAGAAGCGACGAACGGGCACCGCCGAACAGAACGCCGTTTCGCTGGTTGCAAGGGTTGGTTTCTTTGAACCATCGTCATCACTTACCCGCGAAAAATTGACTGTTGGACAGGTCTTCAGCAACTCAACTATCGCGGAGTTTACCGCGCACCAGATTCCTTATCCAGCGCGGTGAGAATCCACTTCTGCAAAACAGCTCGAAAGTGAGGCTTAATTTCGCGAAATACCAGGCCCACGCCCGAAGGTTTGACGTAGAGGACTGATGCATCGGCCTCGAAATCTTCTTCCGAGTGATGGATCTTTAGCAAAACAGGGTGCTGAAGCTCAAACGAAGCGTCAGTCTTCAGAAAACACCCGCGCAAGCTAAGCTCCGTCACACGTGCGGCAGCAAAAGCAGTGGGCGAGGCTTCAGGAGCTATCTCCGCACTGGCGCTGAACGCAAACCTTAACCCACGATGTTCTTGGTCCACGGTTCAAGCCTATTTCATTGAAAAACGGATGTCGAGTAACTCGATGAACACACGACACGAATTGGCGGGGCGGACTCATACCGGCTAACTGCGGACCGGGTGCCGGTTTAGAGCTCACCGCAAACCACGTTGAGAACGGCATCGCCAACCACCTTGGACTTCTAAGCCGCGTTTTTCTCTTGACAAATTTTTACTTCTGGTGTACAGTAATCTTTAGATACTATTGAGCCTCTGCACTCCGTAGCGCCAGCTCCTTGCTGGCGTTTTTGCTTTTTGGAGACTGCTCTTGGCACTAACTCCTTTATTCGCAGTATTTACGAAACACACCCTCACTCTGCACATTTTGGTGCAAATCAATGTAAGCAAGTCTTTTGGAATCAACACTTGCAAAAGTCTATCAAAACAAATGACTTCAACTATCTTTAGAATGAACGCTTATGCGAAACCCAGCGGGAGGGGCTTAGCACTGCAAGATGCACGGCAAATAGCTTTTTCTTTCGGAGCCAGTCTGAGCCGCAAGGCGATATCGTGACAAGCAGACCAATCTGGTACACCAATGTCCACAACGGAACAGACAGGGATCTTCGCTGCGTCTAGCATTCTGTTGAGGTGTTCACATGCAACCTCAACCGCAGAAAAAAGCGGGCCGAGCCGTCAGAATCGAAGGGTCTATCGTCCTGTATCGCTCCGCAGCGAGAGGTCAGTTCAAAGCCCAAGGGTCGCTCCTACGTGCGGAGCCGTGGCGGAATGTGGTCTTCGGGGTCCCGCTCTTTCTGCGGACACTGCTTCGTCTTGTTTTTGTCTGTCTTCATCGGCATAAAGGTCCTCCGGTAACACTGCGCGAGTCAATCCCATCCAACCTTTCCGGATGCCGGCCTGTCTGTGGGCGGGGAAGCTACATCACTTGCTTGGATTGCGGTCAAAAATTCGCTTACAACCACAGGACCGGCCACATGGTAGATTTCTGGGGCGTCCATGACGCAAAAGCACTGGCAGGAGTTCGTCGGAGAGTTCATGAATTCTTTTCGCCTCTCCGAAGTCTCGCTGCAAGCATCGGCAAGTTGAACATTAGGATTCCGAGCCAACGTGCCAGGTCCGTGCATCGCCTCGGAATTTTGACGAAGGGCCATTAGAGTAAGTCTCGATGCTAGCTTCTCAGTCATAAACGCGGCAGTTGGATACCCACCGACTCCCAGTCTCCTAACAGCTCACACATTCCGCCGCAAATCGTCTAAAGTATTCCTGAAATTTCATGGCCTCGGAAACCACATGAACCGTACTCGCGCTCTTCGTATCGCTCTCTGCTTTTCTTCGTCAGCCCTATCTGCTTCGTCTGCCCCAGCCCACCCCGCCAAGACAGTCGTCTACAAAGTCGGCGTGATGAACCACCAATTCACTCCGCCCGAACCTTACGAGTGGCGCGGCGCAAAAACGCACGCCCTCATTACCGACATCTGGTATCCCGCCGATCCCGCCGCCGTCGAGCAGATGCAATGGATTGGCAACCCCGATAACCCATTCGCCAAGGCCGGAAAAGCTGCCCGCGATGCCAAACTGCTCGCCGCACCCGAAAAATTCCCGCTGATTCTGCTTTCTCACGGCATCGGCGGCTCGTCTTCCATGATGGCCTGGCTCGGCTCCGCCTTAGCCTCGCATGGTTTCATTGCCGTCGCCGTAAATCATCCGGGCAATAACGCTCTCGACGACTACACCATTCCCGGCGCCGTCTTCTGGGGCCAGCGTGCCCACGACCTGAGCGCTCTTCTCGATCTCCTGCTCGCCGACCCAACCTTCGGGCCTCGCATTGATCCCAAGCGTGTAGGCGCAGCCGGCTTTTCCCTGGGCGGTCTCACCGTCATCGAACTCGCTGGAGGAATCGCAGAGTTCTCTCGTTATCAGGACTTTTGCAAGTCGCCCAAAGCAGATGGCATGTGTACCGACACGATCGAGTACCCGGGTCTTCTGGCCAAGGTCGCGGCTCTCGCCAAAACCGATCCCGCCATCCAGGCCGCGTTTGCCGGAAACTCAAAATCCCATCGTGATCCGCGCATCCGCGCCATCTTTGCCATGGCACCCGCGCTCGGCCCGGCGTTCTCGCCAGACTCACTTGCAAAAATTTCTATCCCGACACAAATCGTCGCTGGCTCTGTTGATACCGTCGTCCCCATCGAAACCAGCGCCAAGTTTTTCGCTGCCAAAATTCCAGGCGCGCAACTTTCCATTCTTCAAGCAGTAGGCCATTACACGTTCCTCGGCACCTGCGCCGAACTCGGAGACCGCACCCAGCCGCGGATCTGCATTGACCAAGCGGGTATCCTGCGCGACGAAATCCACGCGCAGACAGCCACCACGGCCTCAAAGTTTTTTGACACTAATTTGAAGTAAAGCTAATCCGAGGCAAACTCGGAGCTAGCTTGAAGTGAATTCCACGGCAGGTGCCTTGCAAAATGGCAAGGCTCGCATCAACTAGGCAGCAACGATCTCTTTTTCGGAACACCCTTCTCGCGGTACAGATCGCGGTCTGCCGCTCCCAGAATCTCGTTTACGGTCTCCCCGTCGCTGGGATACACCGCCATGCCGATACTAACGGAGATTTTCGGCTCTTCACCATCTTCCGCCAACCGCTTGGAAATCCTTTGTGCCACCATCCGCGCCGCGTCGGCATCCGTCTCCGGCAAAATCAGCACAAACTCGTCGCCGCCGTACCGTGCCGCCGTATCCATCTCCCGCGAATACAGCCGCAACATATCCGCCAGCCGGCACAGCGCCCGGCTGCCCACAATATGTCCTAGCGCATCATTGATTTTCTTCAGCCCATCCAAATCCAGCAGCAAAACCACAAATGGCCGCTCGTTTCTTCCAAACCGCTTGATCTCCGTCTCCAACGCTTCCACCATCTGCCGGTGGTTCGCAAGCCCCGTCAACGGATCGCTCACCGCCAGATGCCTCACCCGTTCCTCGGCCCGCTTGTGTTCGGAAACTTCCGAAGCCAGAGCCAGCGTAGTGATGGCCATGATTCCCATGAATGCCTGCATCAAAAGCAGGGAAGCATTCTGCGACTCCCGAGCAAAAGGTCCGTAGCCGTGCAAAGTGCCCGACACGGCAATCATCGAAAGCGCGCAGAGCGCCGTCGCAGCCTTCCGGCGCCCGAATCGAAAGGCCGCCCAGATGAGGAACGGGATGCACAGATACTCCAAAGGATAATTCTTCAATTCGGAATGGAACGGTTTTCCGAACACGACCCAGCCTGTGACAAAAAGCCCCAAGAACAAGAAAGCCAGCTCCGTAACTTGCTCGCGAGTCCATCTGAGCTGCGGATTCTCCCACCATAGCAACAACAACGGCGTCACCGTCACCGCACCGACTGCGTCTCCCAGCCACCACGTACACCAGATCGACCCAAACGCCGCCCAATCCGCGAACCCACCAATTGCGAGCGTCGCAACCCCAATCGTCGCGCTTACGCTGGTCGCAACCATTCCCGCCAGAAGCGCAAATTTGAATATGTCCTGCGCCCGGGCAAACGCTTCCTTGCCGCGCGCGAACCGAGTGACGAGGTAGCATCCCGCCAATCCCTCCAGCGTGTTGCCCGCCGCAATCACGATCGACGTCGCCACCGAACCCGCCGTCGTCAGATTAACCAGAAACGCCCCAATCAGAATCCCCGGCCAAACCCTGTACCCAAACACCAGTAACGCTGCCACGGCGATCCCGGTGCATGGCCACACCGCTGTCGCGCTCGCATGCACATACGCCAGTTGCAGCCCCAGTTTCCCCGCGACGAAATACACCACGGCCAAACCCGCCACCGTCGCCACATTTTTCATCGCATCCGACCGCGTCATTCCATACTCTCCGCCTCGCCCGCATCCAGCCGGGGGAGGGAATCAACCCCGTGAATACACTGCCAGCGTCCCGTTTTTGGGCCGGTCCCCCGGCCAAAAGCGTCGCACTCTACTACCGTAATCCCCTATTTTACTAAAGGTTTCACGCTTACGGGGACCTAACTAACCCACGTTTTTCAACTTAATCAATCCCTTAATTCCGTCCCTTTCGCCGCTCTGTGTGCCCTCTCAACAACGCTCCAACCCAAACCTTACCGCGGATTCTAATTTTCCTCCGGTTTACGCGAAAGCTGCTCTCGCCCCGCCAGCCACGCCTCCAGATATCCGCGCCCCATGCCATGCAATGTCTGAAACAATATTCCCGCCATGCCTTCCGAACTAGTCCAGGCCACTTGCCCCTTTCCGCTTAAATCCACACCAAGAGCAATCTCCAGCGCAAACTCTATTACCGTCCACTGCGTTAGCCCGCTCACAGCCCGAACGGCCATCCCTCCTTCGCTCAGATTGATGATCCGCCCGCGCTGCTCCCCCTCTCCATCTTTCAGAGTCACCGGCAGGTTCACCCCATGACGAAAATAACGTCGCCTCTCCCGCAGCATAATATCTTTCGCAATAGTGATGTGTAACGCGACGCCCTCCACGGTCAAAGGCGTGCGCATCACAAAGTTTGCTCCAGCATTGAGCGTCGCCGTAGTCTCCCCCGCGCTCTGCACGCACGCGAAAATCGCCACCTTGCTGTTCGAGGACCCTCTTCGAATCGCCTCAATCAATCCCACCGTCTCTGAAACCTGCATATCCACAAATACGCCGTCAATCTTTTTCCGCTCCAAATAATCCCGCGCCGCCTCCGCTGTAGGCACCAATGCTAACTTGGCGCCATATTTCTTCACGCCTCCGGAAATCGCGGTCAGCGTAGCGTAGTCGTTAGACACCAGGAGGAATTCAAGCTCTGTCAGTGTGAACATGGTGGCAGCAACTCCCGGTCCGCGTGCGAAGGTCTTATGAATTAATCGTAATGAACGCTGACTCTATTTTTATCTTTGAAAGCAATCCGCTGTCGAGACTTTCCGCTTCCCCACGCTTCCATCCAACAATCGTTTACAGCGTCAATCATGCAGCCAGTCAACAGCAGCCCGTTGTCGTCCTGTGGCCTCGTTTCATGAGGAGGCATCTCAGAGTTGCGCTTCATCAATCAACGCGCATTCGATGAAGAATCTTCTTACACCGTGATTCCTACATTCCATTGCGGCGCA
>Ga0206978_1160_pt1 | contig 13864 bp, 12 predicted proteins | sample Alteio_BWMinCont_21_FD_153477 | JGI IMG/M metagenome (GOLD analysis project Ga0206978, IMG submission 153477) | Enriched cells from forest soil in Barre Woods Harvard Forest LTER site, Petersham, Massachusetts, United States -... | ecosystem: Environmental > Terrestrial > Soil > Temperate forest >...
CCGCAACAGAAGTACATAAAGCTTTCGAGCACACAACCCCAGCCTGGAAAATACGAAATCTTGCGTCAGTTGCAGTCCGGTTTGCCGCTCCCGGCGCCGCGTCCAACGTATTTCCCAACAGCAGCGCGCCAAATAGCAGCACGGCGGACTGACGCCAGAACTCGTGTCTCCATGCAGCCGCGCCATGCGCAGACAACCTTACCGGCACCGCGGCCATCTCTTACCCCGGGTACCGCTGTGAGAGAAGCCGCAGCGCGCGCGGCCCTGCTGAGAATTGAGATGGCGCTGCTGCCCTTGCGTCCGGCATCTTACAGCGTCTTCGATCGGAACGGCCCAGCTCCGCGTCCGGGTGGGCGGAGAAACGATTCTACTGCATCCCCTCGACAATCTTCCCCGTCGAGGCCTGGTATGTCTGGTGTGCCCGCAGCACGATCAGGGGCGCCGGGCCCGAGTTAAGCAACCGCAGCCGCACCTGTTCCGGGCGGACCTCGATAATTTCTAAATCCGCGCGCCGCGAGGCGGGCGCCCAGCGAACGCTATCTGTCACCGTAACGCTAACCAACTTTCCATTGCCCGGCGGCGATGGCGGTTGCGGCGAGGTTTGGGTTTGCATCGCGGAGATTGGCGGAACATCGTTCTTTTCCATCGCCGCGGCATTTTCATCGCCGCGCTGGCGTAGATGAAGATAATCGCTGCGTTGCAAGCCGCCGGCCGGATCGATTTGATTGTCGCCGGGGAATAGGCTGTCCTGCCCACAAGCTGCAAGAGCACCAACGCCAGCAACTAAAAGTAGTACGCGAAGATAGAGTGCGCGCTTCATGTTTTTCTTGTTTTGAAAGCGAAAGGATGGTGGGGAAAGAACGCGGCGGGGATAGTTACTTCCGTATGCGGCGGCGTTTCTTGCTCGTTTTCATATACCTGTCAAAGGACTTTAGAAAAAAACTTTAACCTATTGAATCTGTGGATATTCTACAGACATAAAAAACAATCCGTGTGCCGGGGCTGTCGGACCGCCGGCTTTGCGGTCGCGGGCAGCGAAGGCGGTTTTGAGATCGTCGAGGTTCCATTGCCCGGTGCCGACCAGTGCCAGCGTGCCGACCATGTTACGCACTTGATGATAGAGGAATGACCGCGCGCGCGTTTCAAAAATAATCAACTCGCCGTCGCGTTTTATGTTCATCATATCCAGCGTCTTCATTGGCGAGTTTGATTGGCACTCGCTGGCGCGGAAAGTCGAGAAGTCGTGATGGCCAATTAAAATGTTTGCGGCTTCTTGCATCGGTTCGATCGTCAGCGGCTTCGAAACGTGCCACGCATGTTCGGCGAGCAGGGCGGGCGGCGCGCGGCGGTTGATAATCTGATAACGATAACTCCGTGCCAGCGCGCTGAAACGTGCATGAAATTCTTCGCTGACGCTTTCAACTTCCAGTACGGCGACGCGATGCGGTTTGAGATGATAATTAATCGCGTCGCGCACGATGTCGGCATTCGTGTCCTTAGCGATATCGGCATGCGCCACTTGCGCCCGCGCATGCACCCCGGCGTCGGTGCGTCCAGCTACATGCGTCGTGACCTTTTCACCGGAAAATTTCTCGATCGCGTCTTCCAGCGCTTCCTGCACTGATAGCCCGTTATTTTGCCGCTGCCAGCCGCAAAATCCCGTACCGTCATATTCGAGGGTAATCTTCCATCTCATGGAAACTTATGTCCGATGGATAGCCGCAACCCGCGCAACACCGCCGCGCCATCGATGGGGCCTTTACCGCTGCGCTGTAAGCGCGTGAGGCGAAGCGCATCCTGTCCGCAAGCGACGGTGAACTGATCATCAAGCAAAGTGCCCGGCGCGTCCGTTTTTCCGGCAACAACCACCGCCCCATGTACTTTTATCATTTCCTCGCCAACCATGAAGAATGAGCCAGGCCACGGCTGCAACGCGCGCACTTGCCTTTCGATCGCATCGGCTGGTTTGTTCCAATCAATGCGCCCATCCTCGCGCGTGAGCTTTGCGGCATAGGTTGAGCCCTCGTTCGGTTGCGGCTTTGGCGTGATGGTTCCAGCAGCGAGGCCTTGCAAAACTTCCACCGTCATTCTCGCGCCGCGTTTGGAAAGGTCTTCGAGCAAACCCGGCGTCGTTGTTTTTGCCGTAATCGGCACTATCTCACGCATCAGAATGTCCCCGGTATCCAGGCCGGCCGCCATTTGCATGACATCGACGCCCGTTTCCTTATCGCCAGCGAGAATGGCATGTAGAACCGGCATCGCGCCGCGCCAGCGCGGCAGCAGCGAGAAATGCACGTTGATGCAACCAAGCCGCGGTGCATCCAGCGCCGGTTGCGGCAAAATCAACCCGTAAGCTACGACCACAACGATATCGAGTTTTAATCCGGCTAAAAACTTTTGCTCCTCCGCATCGCGCAGAGTTTTGGGCGTGCGGATGAAAAGGTTCAATACTTCGGCTGCCTTCTGCACGGCCGATTTTTGAATTTCCTTGCCGCGCCCCGCTGGCTTTGGCGGCTGGGTATAAACGGCAGCGATATCGTGCCCGGCCTCTTCGAGTGCGTGCAACGTCGGCACGGCAAAAGCCGGCGTACCCATAAAAGCGAGGCGGAGTTTTGACATCAGAGCAAATGCTCGTCTCTCTGCCGCTGCGCCTTTTCGACTTTCTTTTCAATCATGCCGCGCTTGAGCTTGGAGAGGTGATCGATGAACAACACGCCGTTCAGGTGATCGATTTCGTGTTGAATGCACTGGCTCAACAAATCCTCGGCTTCCAATTCCTGTTTCTTGCCGTGTTGATCAATGTAATGCATGCGAATGCGTTTCGGCCGCGTCACATCGGCGAACTGGTCCGGGATCGAAAGACAGCCTTCGTTATAGGTGAAGGTTTCTTCCGGATCGCGCCAAGTGATTTCCGGGTTGGCCATCAGCAGAGCCTTGGTGCCGTTGCGCTCCTCCGAAACATCGACCGTGATCACGCGCGTCAACGCGCCTACCTGATTGGCGGCAAGGCCGATGCCATGGCCTTTGTACATGCTCTCCAGCATATCATCCATAAACAGCGCCACCTTCTTGTCGACAGCACTAACCGGTTGCGCCGTCTGGCGCAGCACGGGATCGGGGATAATGCGTATGGGGATACGGGTCATATTAACCTTCAGTCTAACACGCCTTTGTTTAATGTTGGTAAGTAGGTTTATTTTTAATATTAACCAAACACTTGAAAGTAAATCAATTCTTTCGGCATCAGTTTCATATGGTATTTTTGAGCCATATTTAAAGTGCAAAAACAAAGGCATTTTATGCAGCGTTCCATTTTATGGCGATGGGCAGCAGCCCTTACGCTTCTTCTTCCGGCGGCTTGTGCTCATCCAGATTCAGCCGGACCCAATTCAGTTGATCCCAATTCATGGGAACAATCGAGTGCCAACGCGCCTGGCAATAACCCAATGCTTACGCGTGAATTCGAAACGACTACGGCACATGGTCACATGGCTGACAATCTGACAAAAAGTGTAGCAGACGTAAAAATTCCTTATATCGAATTCAACGGCATTCGCCTCATATCCCCCAGCATAGGATCTGCAGTTCTTTTGGACCGTTTTGGAACGATCAGCATGAGGGCGCATCAAAGTATGGTAATCTTAGATAATACGATTCAGTTATTTTTTTCTGATCCCAAGACAGGCACTCAACGAATGTTCAACGCTGAGGTCGAGTTTGTCGATAAAGGTATGGATATTGCATTCGCAACCATAAAAGATCCTTCTTTTAAAGGGGCACTAGAAAAAGATTGGGTGCGACCTTTGAAGTGGGGACAAACCCGATTTGGGAAAGATCTAGAAGGTCGGACGCTTGTCACTTCGGGATTTCCCGGTATTCAGGGAGAAGTTCTGCACGCTACCAGACTTACCTTTGAGAGGTTTGTAGAGTATGATGAGACGGCATTGTTTGGAGTTATTGGATGCCAAATACGAACCGAAGGAAAGGCATATGGAGGGATGTCTGGCGGTGTTGTGACTGATGAGGAAAACGGAGATCAGTTTTTCGGCACTCTGAAAGGGGGGAGAATTTTCTCAAATTTTTCAGGCTACGCAGATTTCACTCCATCGGAAGCGATTTTTAACTCCTATGCAATGCATTATCAGGACAGGGCCTTGAGCAATCCGTTTCCAGATTTTAATAAACAAAGTTTACCCACTTCATGCGTCGACCACGCCGTCTCTTTTCGGCTGCCAAGCTCGTCTAGACCATTAGAAATGTTGCTTAATCCGAATGGTGGGGGTGTTCGGTCTAATGTAGTCGCTCCAGGTGTTCGCTAATCGTAAGCTCATGCAACTGAGCGTTGAAAAGCAGGCCTAGCTATAAACGTCTTCAATCATTTATTGATGTGGCGCCGCGCTTTCCAGCATATAATCCATAAACAGCGCCACCTTCTTGTCGACAGCGCCAACCGGCTGTGCCGTCTGACGCAGCACGGGGTCGGGGATGATGCGGGTGTGGATACGGGTAATATTAACCAAACGCTTGAAAGTAAATCAATTCTCTCGGCATCACTTTCATATGGTATTTTTGAGCCATATTTAAAGTACAAAAACAAAGGTATTTTATGCAGCGTTCCATTTTATGGCGATGGGCAGCGGCCCTTGCACTTCTCCTTCCGGCGGCTTGTTCCGATCCAAACGATTGGAATAATGCCAGCGCTAACGTTGTTGGACGTCAACCTTGGCTGACGCAAGATTTTGAACAGTTGCGCCTAAATGCACCGGCACTTGACGAATTAGGGATGAGTGTAGGCAAGGTGCGGCCGTTCATTTTGCAAAAAAACTCGCTTACGGTTATCTCCGAATATACTGGTGGTTCAGCAATTCTTCTTGACCGCTACGGCACTGTCGCATTGACAAACCACCAGAGTAAGTTGGCCATGGCCGACTTTGTGTTCATAGAGTTCACAAATCCCAAAACTGGCAGCGTTCTAGCTTTCAAGGCAAACATCGAATTTGTCGATGAAAGCTTGGATTTATCCTTTGCTACTATAGTAGATTCATCGGAACTTAGTTTTGGTATAAGCGATGGCTTTGTAAAGCCGGTCACCTGGGGTCAAACGCAATACGGCAAAAGCGCAGGTGTGCGCATCATATCCGGAGGTTATCCAGGAGATAAGGCGAAACTACTGCATGCTACTCCAGGAGTTATATATAAATTTTATGACAGCAGAATCCAGTCTGGAAAGCTGGTGGCTTGCAGATTGTTGGGAGAGGGAAACATATATGACGGGATGTCCGGTGGTTTTGTAACGGACAGCGCTGGCAAAACTTTTTTGGGCCAATTGACCGGGGCTATGGATAAGAGATTTAAATTTCTTATCTCTTATGTTACTTTGTTTTTTACCCCGTCAGAAGCAATTTATAACTCTTACCGAATTCGATATCCGCACAGGGCAAAAGACAATCCATTTCCAGATTTTGATGAACGTAGCATGCCTGATTCATGCAAAGACCATGCGGTTCCTTATCAACCGCCACGGTCATCCAGACCGTTAGACACGGTGGCCGCTCCGAATAGTTATGCTCCGGCTAATATAGACGTTCTGTCTCCTCGCTAACTCCTAGTCTCTGCGAGTTATAAACATTTCCAATCGCTTATTGATGTGGCGCTGTGCTCTGCGGCATAGCGCTCCCAGCAGCCGGTGGTGTTCCGGTCGTTGCTCCCGCCGCCGGGCACGGTGGCTTCGGCACGGCATTCTTCCTTGGTTTGGGCGGTGGCAGGTTGTTGGCGGCGCGGCAAGCTTTCATTTGTTCATGAGCCTGCAAGCAAACTGCGCTGCAGCGGCCGTTTTTCCGGCAAATGCCAACGACGTTTTTACGTTCTGCGGCGCAGGGGCCTGGCGCTTTTACGGCGGGCGCCGCTTGTGTTGTGGTTGACGCGGCTGGCAGAGCCGGTGCAGCGCCTTGCTGCGCGAAAGCGGGAACACTTATGCATGCAGCGATAATCACGGCGACGAGCGTGTGCTTCAGCGAAATTTTCATCGGGGGCTCCTGCAGGAAGGGCGGAGAGAGGCGGGAAGGTAATTCGACGATGTTTGCGGAGCTTTGTCAATCGAAGTAAAAAGGAAGCCTATAATTACGCCGCATCTTCCTTCGTTTCCGGCTCCTCATTCGCGATCGCCGTCAATCCGCGCGGCTGGATATCGATCGGCTCCAACGCATCGGGCAAGCTTTTGCCGTCTTTCCCCGCGCCGTATTCGCGTAACTTGCGGGCTTTGCCGAGCACGTTGCGCTCTAGGCTGCCGATCATTCGATTGTAACTGTCGAGGCTTCCCGCCAGTTTGCCGCCCAGTGCTGTGATGTAATCCGTCATGGTAACCAGCGCCCCATAAAGCTCGCCGCCCAGCGCGCCGACTTTGCGCGCATTTTCTCGCAAGCTTTCCTGCCGCCAGCCATAGGCAACCGTGCGCAGCAGGGCGATCAGCGTCATCGGCGTCGCCAGCACCACTTTTTGCGCGATGCTGTAATCCATCAGTTCCGGCTCGCTATCCAGCGCCGCGCTAAGGAAATGGTCGCCCGGCAAAAACAGCACCACAAATTCCGGCGTGCCTTCGATCTGATCCCAATAAGCTTTCGCGCCGAGCAATCTCACATGCTCACGCAGGTGCCGCGCATGTTGTTTCATCGCCGCTTGTTTTCCAGCTTCATCCACGCTTTGCGCGGCATCCATAAAGGCCGTCAGCGGCACTTTGCTGTCGATCACGATACAGCGGTTGCCGGGCAGGTGCACAATCACATCCGGGCGCAACGCTCCGTCGGCGAGATTTTGCTGCAAAGTAAAATCCTTCGCATGCGCCGACATGCCGGTCATCTCAAGAATGCGCTTTAGCTGTATTTCACCCCAGCGCCCGCGCGTAGTTGGCGTGCGCAGCGCTTGCAGCAACTGGTTCGTCTCGCCGCGCAATTGTTGCTGGGTTTCGCGTGAGGCCTGGACCGTTTCCAGCAATTCGCGGTAAGCGCCCTCGCGCTTCACTTCCAGCGCTTGCAAATGTTCACCCATTTTTTGCAGCGTTTCCTTTACCGGCTTCACCATCTCATCAATAGCCGTGGTTTTTTTGTCGAGCGTTGCGGCTGCCGCTTGTTCACTTTGTTTCAAGCGGCTTTCGGCCAGTTGCAAAAAGCTTTCGTTACTCTGGCGCAGGCTGTCGGCGGCGATTGCCTTGAACTTATCGGTCCAACCTTGCTGAGATGTACGCGCAAACGCCCACATAGCCCCGCCGCCGATGGCGAGGCCAGCAATAAAAGCGAGCAAGGGTGCTGCGAAATCAGGCATTTGGCAACTTTATCACATCCCTATTCCGCAGCGAAAACAAAACAAAAACGTTGTATTTCCAGTGATTTTTCGGCTTCTGCGCCATTCCGCCGCATAAGATCATACATATTTTTTACAAAGCTAAGGCCCATCTTAATCTTATGGATTCCGAACTGCGTCCGCGCGATGAAGCGCTTGAAATCGAAAAATACGATCCTGCCGTCCAGGAGGAGAAGCTGGGGGCGGAGACGCGCGACTTGCTGTCTTTCCTTATCGCGCAATCCGAGCGAACGGAAAAACCACTTAGCCTTCATGTTTATACGGATCGTACCCGGTTGCATGAAGCGATTAAATCTTTCATGCAGCCTTTCGTACCGCCTAAATTCGAGAAAGCGGCGGATATCCTTTATGACCGTCTGACGGAATTGGCCGAACCGGTTTTTGACAGCGCCCACCCCTCCGCCCCGTTACGGCTGGTGATCAATATCGCCAGTAACCCCGTCGTTGACCGGCTTAAGCCTGATGCGCCGGCAGCCTATGCTCTTCTGGATATCAAGCATGGTACCGAACGTTCCCGCGCGGCTTTGGCCAAAGACATTCATGGGATCGACCCCGAACTGCACGATGTTCCACCCGGCCTTATGCAGTTGGTTCAGCCCGCGGATCTACCGCCTACCGACAAGCAGGAATTGGTGAATAAACTGGGCGGAAATCCTTTTTACTTCAACCGCAGTGAACTCCGAGATAACGCCGAATGGCAAGCTGAGCATGCGCGCGGCCAGATGCCATACAGCGGCATTTCTCCAGAAACGTCGCGTAGCGGCGGGTCTATCGGTGCGCTCGAAGAAATTGCCGCGGGAGGTCTTCTGGCTGAAACATTTTTAGAAAGACAAAATCGCGAAAACCGGGAATTTTTCAAAAAACGGGAAGAAGACGAACGTATTCGCCACGGGCGTGAACAAGAAACAAAAACCTTCGAAGATAAAAAGCGCAGCGATGAAGAATTTTTTCGTAAACAGGAACAGCAAGAACGCCGCCGGCAGACGCAAGATTACGAAACGGGCATGCGCGAAAATATCGAAGCTGATAATGCCATTGCCGAAGCCATCGCGAAGCTTGAGGCAACGTTCGGCCTAATTCATGAACGCGAGGGAGCAATCAGCGAATATCCTCATGATGCTTCGGAGCTCGCCGTTCTCGGTGGCGAAGTCGGGGCGTTACGCCGCTTTTTGGCCAGCGGCCGTGGCAGCAGCGCCTTGCGCGCACGCGCTTCAGCCGATGTTCAAAAAGCCAGCGCATTAGGGGCGGAATTCAAGCGCCTGCGTCACGATGAGGGCGCTGCGCATGCGGGGGCTGCAACGCATGCCGGTGATGTTGCGGCCATTGAAACGAGAGCAGAGCAGAGCAGGGAAGCTGCCGCCATCACCACAGTCGAAACCGCACTGGCCCGCGCCCGCGCCAATGAAGTGGGGGAACGGCTGAACCCTCAAGAATCTCCCGAAGTTGCCGCCTTGCGCGCGGCTGAAGCCGGACTGGCAGGAATTCCGATGGCTGGTCTACTCGGCGCGAGGGCAGGCGAAGATTTTGAGCTAGGACGCGAGGAATTAGGCGAAATCATGCGGCTGGAAACCGCAACACAAGCCACACGCGCCCGCGCCGGTGAAGCGCCCGCGACGCAAACTTCTTTGAGTGCTGAATCTTTTGGCGCAGCAGCTCAAATAACTGGTGGACCAGCACCGGCGCGACTTGCAGCGGTTATAGATGCTGGAGAAGCTGCGGAGTTGCAGGAAGAAAATCGTCCCGCCGAAATCGTGGCTAAACCTGTGGCAACTTCAAGCGCCATTTCTGCAGAAGAGGTGCCGCAGCCATCGGAACAAACAGGATCCAGCCTGATGCGAGATATGGCCGTTGAGGAAGCCGCCGGAACAGTACGAGATCAGGTCGCGCAGCCGGTGCAAAAGATGGAGCTAGCCCCGTCTTCAGATGAAGAAGCTGCCGCCGAACGCCCTCGCGTCGCGGCGGCTGATCTAGCGCATGTCGTCGGGGCCGATGGCGGCACATCCCCCTCCGTTGTTTCAGACACAGCACCATCACAACCATCGGAACGTCAAGGATCGCATCTAATGCAAGACATGGCTTTCGAGGAAGCTGCCGGAACGGTGCGAGATCAGGCCGCGCGGCCGGTGCCGGAGATGCAAGTGGTGCCATCAGACATGAAAGCAGAGCGGGCACCGGTAGCAGATGAAAGCGCTCATCACCCCGAAGCCGAAGGTGAAATAATCCCGGCTACAGTCTCTACAGACCAGCCGCCACAAGTCCAGCAAGGGTCGCGTTTGGTGCGAGACATAGCCGTAGAACAAATGGCAGGAGCAGTACGTGACCAAGTCGCCCAGCCGGTTCAAAAGGCCGATCAAGCAGGTCCTCAGCCGGCTCTCCCAGAAGTGCCAAAAACGCCGGGGCCATCAGAGGTGCCGCAACGACCAACCACTCCCGAGATTCCTAATCAACCTGAAGGGCCGGCGCAGCCGGTCTCGCCACATGTGCCTGAACAATCGCCGCCGGCTCAGCAGCCCGAAATGCCCCCACCCACAACACCTCAACCCGAAACCGGACATCAGCCGTCCGAAAATGAAAAATCCCATTTGGCGCGCGATGTGATCGAGGGACGTATAGTTGAAACGGCGGTAAAAAGAGTCGCGCAGCCTGTGGAGGCGCAGCAAACGCAAAATCGAGCGCCGTCGAAACCCGAACGAGAACTTCAAGATATGCGTGCCACGCGCAAACGAACCGATTTTGTTACCGAGCATGATGGCCGCGAAACAGAAGGTCTGCGGCGGATGCAAAGAAAATCTGTCAAAACCAACCGGAGTGTGAGCAGGGTCGTTGCTCCGGCCACTTCCACACGCCGCGCCACGAAAAAACGCCCGCCCCTCGTCAAAGTGGAGAAGATGATTAAAGCGAAACCATCTGCACCGATAAGAAAGCCGCTTGCAAAAAAGCGCTCGGCTATGAGGAAACCACGCCAGGCTGTTCAAACACAGCCCACCGTATCGACGCCGCGCCTAACAACGCTACCCAAGCCGGCCCTGAAAAAGAAACCCCCGCTAATTCGCCGCGCGCCGCGAATGGCGGCGAAGAAGCACCGCGTTGCCGAGAGCCTGCCTAAGTCTTCTCGGCCCGGCACTTTGCCTGAGCCGCAGCCCGAATAAACCCTTCTACAACCGTGTGGCGCCGCCATTTGCATCCTGCCGCAAATACCGTTAGATTCGCCTTATCTCATGATACGAAAAACACTATCTCCGCCGCACGCGATCGAGGCTTGATCCTTGCCCATTCTCGCTGACATCGGCGTTATTTTTATGCTCATTCTGCTCAACGGCTTTTTCGCCATGTCGGAGATGGCGTTGGTATCCGTTCGCCGTCAGAAGCTAAAGCAAATGGCGATGGAAGGGCATACCGGCGCACGCCGCGCTATGCGCCTGGCCGATGATCCCGCTTCGTTTCTGTCCATTGTGCAGACCGGTATGACGTTAAACAGCGTGTTGGCCGGCGCATACGGCGGCGCCACGCTGGCTGGTCAGTTTGCCGTCTATCTTAATGCGGTGTCTTGGATCGCCCCGTACGGCGAGGCCGTAGCTCTTACCCTCACAGTTACGGGTGTCACCTATTTCAGCCTGGTGATCGGTGAATTGGTGCCCAAGCGCATCGGCATCGGTCACGCTGATGCCATCGCCATGAATGTCGCGCTGCTTATGGATATTTTTGCCAAAGCGGCGTTGCCGGTCATTTGGATATTGAAGAAATCGACCCAGCTTCTCCTTACGCTCACCGGCTTTGGCGATATACAAACGGCGGTTGTTACGGAAGAAGAAGTCAAACATCTCATCGCCGAAGGGGCCGAAGCCGGTTTTATCAAACCGGCGGAAAAGGCGATGCTCGATCGCGTCATGCGGCTGGCTGATCGTACCGTACGCACGATTATGACTCCGCGCCTCGATATGGTCTGGTTGGGGTCTGAAGACGCCGTGCATGAGCACCGTAAGGCTATCCGCGCCAGCGGTTACAGCCGTTTCCCGGTCGCACGCGGCGATCTGGAAGAAATTCTCGGCGTCGTGCATGCCAAGGATATTTTAAACGCCCATTTCGATGGTCAGGTGCTGTCGCTCAAGTCGGTGATGCGCCCTCCGCTGATCGTGCCGGATAGTACGCCGGTTATGCGCTTGCTCGATCAATTCAAGCAAACGGGGCAGCATATCGCCATCGTTGCCGATGAATATGGCAGCATCGAAGGCCTGGTTTCCGTTACCGACATCGTCGAATCCATCACCGGCGAATTGCCCGAAATCGGCGAAACCTCCGGCAAGCCGGTGAAGCGCGAGGATGGTAGCTGGCTGATCGACGGTATGATGCCGATCGACGAAGTTGAAAACCTAGTAGGCCTTCGCAACATGCGCGGCAACGGCGATTTCCACACGCTGGCTGGTTTCGTGGTCGACCAATTGCGTCGCATTCCGTCAGCCGGTGATCATTTCGAATGGGAAAATGCGCGCTTTGAAGTCATGGACATGGATAACCGCCGTGTCGATAAAGTGCTGGTTCATCCGCCCTCCCGCGAGCCAAAACTGGATTAAAAACTGAAGGCGATCATGAGCGAAGCATCGCGACGCAAAAACGATGATCCGGCATGGCTCGAGGATCGCGTGGCTGCGCTCGAAGAAAGCCTCGCGCGCGTCAACACATTCAACAGCACGGTGATGGAAGCTCTCACGCATATTCTCGAGCGATTAAGAGAATTCGAGAAAATGACCGTCTGGGCCGCCGCGCGTGATTATAAAATGGAAAACAACCGGTCGATGCAGGCGCTGGCGCAGGCATCAAAAATTTTTCCGAAAACCCGCTCAGTTGTATTCGTCAGCAAGGGATATTTTGGCGACAACGTTAAATATGCTTATCTGGCCTTTTATGATTATGCACGCGCACATGGCGTTGCCGTAAATTTCTTGACCGACGATCCGCACCAAAGCGACATGTTGAAAGCGGCTGGCCTGCCGTGCCTGTCGGCAGTGCCGGAAGATTGGTCGGCGGAAGATATCCGTGCGCTGCTCGGCGCTAAGGTTGTTGTGATGGCCGATAATTTTGGGGCCCATTCGTTCAAAAATCCAAAAGCTTTCGGCATGCTGCAAGGCGCCAAGACGATTCAGTTGTGGCACGGCATTCCGATCAAGGAAATCGGCCTGCGCTACGTTTTGCGCGGCGATAACGTAATCCTTGATGAATTACTGGCTTCGGCGGGTGAATTCGATGTGTTGGTGGCTCCGGGCGCTGCCGCGCGGGGTGAATGGGCGCAGCGCTTCGCCTTTCGCGACTACGCCGCCACCGGCTATCCACGCACCGATGTGTTTTTTCGCGAACCGACGGCGCGCGATCTTTTAAATATCGACCGCGAGATTTATGATTTATTTCGTGCCGCCCGCAGCAAGGGCAAGCCCACGATCATCTACACGCCGACATACCGCGACGACGTAGCCTCGGCCTGGTTTTCCAGCGCTGGTATCGATAAGCTCGCCGCCCATGCCGAGGCGAAAGGCTATGTGCTAGCCGTCAATCTGCATCCTTATGAACAAAGCCTGATCGAGCAGTTCCACAAGCAATTTCCCGGTATCCGCTTCATCGCCCCCGGCACCGATATTTATCCCATTGTTAGGGAAGCCGATATTCTGATTACCGATTATTCTTCATTGGCTTTCGATTTCCTGCTGCTAGATCGGTCACTGATTTTTTATCGCCCGGATGGCGACAAAGTGGTGGAGGCTCGCGGTTTCATCGAAACAATGGTGAATGAAGCGCCAGGAGGAACAGCATTGAATGCTGACGAATTAGTCGACGCCGTTGACACCGCCGCCGCGTTTATCCATACCCCAGCCACCGACTCTCACCGCAGTGCTCGTCAAATATTACGCGCCAAACTGTTCGATCACGTTGATGGGGATGCGGCACAGAGATTGTGTGAGGTGATTATAAGGCAGGTCGAGGCTGATTAAGAAATTAAATTGCCCTAACCTTCACATAACTCCCCGGCGCATCCTCAATCCCATCCTTTACTTCGCGCCCCGGCACTTCGCCGTTGCCATAACCCGCCAGCCACTCCATCCATTCCGGCCACCAGGAGCCCACATGCTGCTCCGCGGTTTTGAACCAGTTTTCCGGGTCAGGCGGGCAAGCATCGTTGGTCCAATAGCCATATTTGTTCGCGGCAGGCGGATTGATGATGCCCGCAATATGGCCTGATCCTGCCAAAACAAACTTCACTGGTCCTTTATACAACTGCGTCGCGGCATAGGTGGAATGCCAGGGGGCGATGTGATCGTCGCGCGTCGAAAGCAAAAAGGCCGGCGTGTCGATGCTGCTTAAATCCAGTGGCACGCCTTTTATCGCCACGCCGCCCGGAACAACCAGCATGTTTTGTAGATACATCCGCCGCAGATAAAAACTGTGCATGCGCGCGGGCAGGTTGGTGGAATCCGAATTCCAATATAGTATGTCGAACGGAAACGGCTCCTTGCCGAGC
>Ga0206978_1166_pt2 | contig 13687 bp, 5 predicted proteins | sample Alteio_BWMinCont_21_FD_153477 | JGI IMG/M metagenome (GOLD analysis project Ga0206978, IMG submission 153477) | Enriched cells from forest soil in Barre Woods Harvard Forest LTER site, Petersham, Massachusetts, United States -... | ecosystem: Environmental > Terrestrial > Soil > Temperate forest >...
TTGTTACACCATCCTGCGCGGTTACTACAATAGGAACGATGTTAGGCCCTACAACCAGGCCTACCGGCGTTGCTGCCGATGTGCCGTTAACCGTTACGGTCGACGTTGGATCTGTAAGGGTTGGGGTAAAAGTCATTGAATTCGTTGCAAAAAGCACACTTGCGGTATAACTGGTTGTACCCGTTGCAAACGTTGGCGTAAAAGTAGTAGCTGGTGTAGTAGTAAGGTTGCTCAACGACGATACTGTTGACGCCGGGTTAACTGTTACGACTACTGAATAAGTAAGGTTAGCTGTACCATCCGATGAAGTTACTTTGATATTGATAGTATTTGAGCCTACGGCCAAACCCAGTGCTCCCGATGCTGCCCCGGATGCTACCGCTACCGGGGTGCCGGCGCCAACAGCGACTGTTATGGTACCTGCTTCCTGGCTCGTTGGGGTTACAGTAAAGCCTGCCCCGTTTGCGAAAGGCACACTGGCAATTGTATAGCTTGTCGTAGCCTGGTCAAACGTTGGGCTCAGCGTTCCTGCGCTTGGCACTATGTTCGAAAGTAAAGCGATGTTTGCCTGCACGGTCACCACATCAGTATAGGTCTGCGTGGTTACGCCATCCTGGGCCGTTACTTTAGTAACAACCGAATTGAGGCCATTATTTAAAGGCAGGCTCAACGATGACGTTCCCGATGCTACTGTCGCGGGAGTCCCGCCGTTAACGGCAACGGTAATTGTAGCTGTCGCATCAGTTACGGTTGGCGTTATCGTCATTGACGTTGTAAGCGGAGGCAAAGTTTCTGAATAAGCAAATGTGCCCGATGCAAATGCCGGGCTTAACGAACCCAGGCTTGGAACCAGCGCCGAAAGCGTTGCGATGTTCGATTGCCGGGTTATAGTGAAATTATAAGTTTTTGTTGTTACGCCATCCTGCGCGGTGGCCACGACAGTAACAGGGTTTGTACCTATACTTAATGGAATGGCTGCTGACGCTGCGCCCGATGCAACGGCTGTTGCGCCATTAACACTGTAAGTACCAACACCACTTGTAAGGGTTGGGGTTACAGTGAAAGATGCTGCATTAATGGTTGCTGTATACGTGGTTGTAGCTGACGTAAATGTTGGGGTAAACGTTGTTGTTGGGCTGGTGGTCAGCGTAGCGATCGATGCGTCTGTTGAAGCCGGTGTGCGGGTTAATAAAATCGTATAAGAACCGGTAGTGCCACTCCTGGTCACCGCTACCGTAATGGTATTAAGGCCCGGGCTTAACGAAACTGCAATCGAACCTGATTGCGATGACAATGTCACCGGGGTGCCATTAACTGCTACAGTAGCCGAAAAACTTGATGTAGTCATGTTAACTGTCGCCGAGGTCGTAGTGAAAGGCACAGTGGCTGTATAAACATCGGTCGTTGTTCCATTAAATGTCGGCGATATCGTTACACCTGTAACGCTCAGGGCTGTAAGCACTTCACTGCCTGTTGGTGGTGCGCCAGCGTTTACAGTATAGGTATTTGTTGCCCCGCTCTGAGCAGTTACTACTACAGAGATAGGAGTTACGCTCCCTGTAGCTATAGCAATAGCGCCGGATGCTGTTCCTGACGTAACTGTTACGCCATTAACCGTTACCGTAGATGTTGGATCAGTTACGGTTGGGGTTACGGTTATGGATGTTGCGCTGGTTTCATTTACTACATAATTCGTTGTGCCTGTCGCAAATGCCGGGCTTAGCGCGCCCGCACCGCTGATGGTCATATTTGAAAGCGTATTTACGTTTGAAGGTGCAGCACGGGTAATTACCACGGTGTAGGTAGCCGTAGTGCTGGCATCCGATGAAGTTACTATTGTTGTAATGGTGGTGTTACCTACAGGCAAGCCGATGGCTGTTGACGCCGAGCCCGAGTTTACTGGTGTCCCATTAACCGTTACGGTACCCCCTGCATTAGTGGTTGGAGTAACGGTAACTGAATTTGACGCAAAAGGTACAGTTTGCGTATAGCTAAGCTGGCCGGTTGAAAATACCGGGGTTAACGCGCCTGTGCTGAGTGCCAGGTTTGAAAGCGACGCAATGTTTGATTGCACTACTAAATTGACTGTATAAGTATCTATGACAGATCCGTCCTGCGATGTTACAACCGTAGCGATAGGATTGACGCCGGTAACTAAACCGTTGACGGTTATTCCTGCACCTGACGCTACCGCTGTGCCGTTAACTTTTATGGTAGCAGTTGGGTCGGTAACGGTTGGGGTTACGGTTGTTGATGTTGTGCCGGCAAGTACGCTTGCAGAATAGGTGAATGTACCCGATGCAAATGTAGGTGAAAGCGGGGTTGCAAGCCCGCTAAGTGCTAGGCTTGAAAGCGTTGCCACGTTCGACTGGCGGGTGACAACTATGTTATAAGTAAGATTTTGGGTGCCATCTGACGAAGTTACGACTACGGCAATAGTGTTAGTGGTAAGGCCTGTATTTGATAAGCTCAGCGCTGCAGAGGCGGATCCTGAATTAACCGCTACTGGTGTACCGCCGTTCACAGCCACTGTAATGGTACCTGCCAAATTACTGGTTGGGGTAACGGTAACAGTTGAGGTTGCAAAAGGCACAATATCTGTATAGGCAGTTGTACCCGTCGCGAATCCCGGGTTAAGCGTCCCGGCGCTAATTGTAAGGGCCGACAGCGTTGCTACGTTTGATTGTACAATGACGTTTACTGTATAGGTATCGGTGGTTGTACCATCCTGTGCAGTTACTACAACAGGGATGGGATTGTTACCCGTAACCAAACCGGTCACCGATGCCCCGGTGCCCGAAGCTACTGTTGTGCCGTTAACTTTTACCGTCGCAAACGCGTTGGTAGTAGTTGGGGTTATTGTTATTGATGTTGTTCCGTTAGGTACGCTTGTCGAATAGCCGGTTGTAGTTGCTACAAACGTTGGGTTAAGCGTTCCTGCGCTAACCGTAAGGGCTGAAAGTGTGGCCACGTTTGATACACGGGTCACTACAACGGTATAAGTTTGGGTGGTTACGCCATCCTGTGCGGTTACTACGGTAGTGATAGTGTTGGCGCCAACAACCAAACCCGAGATCGTTCTTCCTGTACCGGAGGTCGTTGTTGTGCCGTTTACTTTTATTGTCGCCGTTGGATCTGCGGAAGTTGGGGTTACCACGATGGATGTAGTTGCATTACTTACAGTTGCCGTATAGCTGGTTGTACCTGATGCAAAAGTTGTATTTAGTGATGTAGCAGGAGAAGTGAGCGTCAGGTTTGAAAGCAGTGCGTTTGTTGAAGCTGCCGCGCGGGTTACTGCGATCACGTAGCTACCTGTAGTACCACCGCTGGTTATTGCTACGGTTATAGTAGTAAGCCCTACGCCAAGTGACACAGTAGACGTACCATTTTTGCCGCCACCTGTCAATGTTACTGTTGTCCCGTTTACTTTTGCTGTAGGCCCGGCGGCTGCGGCAATAGTGAAGTTAACTGTTGCGGATGTTGTTGCGAAAGGTACACTGACGTTATAGGCGTCGGTAGTTGCTGAAAATGTCGGAGCAAGCGTCTGACCTGAAATGCTAAGTGCTGATAGCTGTTCAGCTGCAGCAGGCGGCGCGCCAATGCTCAGGTTATAAGTATCAGTTGTTACACCGTCCTGAGCTGTTACCACTATAGTAACGAGGATCGGAACGCCTGCGGAAAATGAAATAGCCGCGGTTGCCGTTCCTGATGTTACAGCTGTGGCTGTGCCGCCGTTCACTGAATATGTTATCGATTGGTAGCTTGCATTTGTGGCAGTTGGGGTTATGGTAATCGGGCTTGACAATGCAGTTTCACTTACCGAATAGTTGTTTGTACCTGACGCGAATGTTGGGCTTAATGCACCAGTAGTTAGTGCGATGCTTGAAAGCGTCGCAACTGACGATGCTGCAGGGCGGGTAACGGTCAGGGTGTAGACATCCGTGGTTACGCCATCCTGGGCGGTAACTGTGGTTACAACACTGTTACTGCCAACATTTAATGGAAGCGCCGCAGATGGCGATCCTGATGTTACTGTTGCCGCAGTACCGCCGTTCACTTGTACTTTTATTGTGGCATTAGCATTGGTAACGGTAGGGGTAACCGTCATTGATGTTGTATTGACAGGCACAGTGCCGGTATAGCTGTTTGTCCCCGATGCAAATGTTGGGGTCAGCGTGAAAGACGGGGTTGTAGTCAAACTTGCCAGCGTTGCCACATTTGAAGCAGCAGGCGCGTTTACAACTATCGTGTATGGCTGGCTTACAAAACCGTCACTTGAAGTTACGGTTACCGTAAGGGTATTATTGCCGGCCACCAATGGCAATGCTGCCGATGGCGATCCTGAGGCAACCGTTACGGGGCTGGCCACGCCGTCCTGCACTGTTATCGTACCAAATGAATTACTGGTTGACGTAACAACTATAGAGGGCGTACCCGGCGCTACACTCGCGGTATAGCTAAATGTGCCTGTTGCAAATGATGGACTCAGCGATGTAGATGGAGAGGTAAGGGTAAGCGCTGAAAGCGATGCTATATTTGATAGCAGCGTTACATTCAGCGTGTACGTATTAACAACCGTACCGTCCTCTGAAGTTACTACGGTGGTGATCGTATTAGGGCCGGTGGTTAGCGTGATGCTGCCTGAAGGCGACCCTGATGCTACCACTACGGAGTTAACGGTTATAATAGCCGTTGGATCAGTTGCTGTTGGGGTTAGTGTTATAGAACCTGTTCCGTTAGGCACCGATGTTGAATACGAACCTGTTGTGGCCCCTGCTGTAAATGTTGGGCTAAGCGTTGTACCTGGTGTAGTAGTTAAACTTGCCAGCGTTCCAACGTTCGACTGCCTGTGTACTGTTACGGTATAAAAATTCACAACGCTTCCGTCCTCAGAGGTCACCTTTAAACTGAATGTATTGGCTGAACCTGTTACCAGCGAAAGCGTGGTAGTAGGTGTTCCGGATGTTACCGCTGCTGGAGCGCCTCCGTCCAGTGATGCGAAAATAGAAGCATTTGCATTACTAAGGGTTGGGGTAAGGCTGAGGGATGTTGTTGCATTAGGTACCGTGATCGTATATGTACCTGTTGCCGGCGCAAAGACCGGGCTTAGCGCACCTGAACTTGGTACCAGGCTCGAAAGCGTTGCATCGTTTGATTGCCTTTCAATTGTTATGGTATATACAGCCTGGGTTACGCCATCCTGCGCGGTTACTGTTGTAACTATTGAATTATTTCCAGTAACTAAATTCACCGTCGCTGGTGTTACCGCAACTCCGGTACCCGGATCCACCGGTACCGACGCAGCCGTCCCGCCATTCACTGCTACTGTTACGGTAGCGGTTGGGTCGGTAACGGTTGGGGTTAAGGTTACAGATGATGTTGCATTAGGTACTGCAGCCGCTGTAAAAGTGCCAGGGGTAATCGGTGACCCTGCCGTGATGGGCGGACTTAAGCCACCTGAACTTAGTACGAGGTTATTAAGCGTTGCTACGGTTGAACCTGTACGGTTTACTGTTAAGTTATAAAAAGTATTGGTAGTACCATCAAACGAAGTTACTTTTACAACGACAGCATTGGAGCCGGCATTTAACGGTATTGAAGGGGATGCTGATCCAGATGTTACTGTACCTATGGTTACCGCGTTGTTTGATACAGTTATTGTACCCGCTGTAGCTGATGGTGGAGCATCAGCCAATTGCGGCGTAACCGTCATGCTGGTTGTTGTGTTAGGCACACTTGCAGTATAGTTCAATACCCCGGATGCAAAAGCTGTACTTGCCGGAATGGCGCCTGTTTGGTTAAGCGTTAACGCGCCTGCAGTAGTATTGGCGGTAAGTGTTGATAAGTTTGAATTAGCACCACTTGTAGAAAAACTTGCGATGTTACCCGAAGTGGCTGCGATATCCGTGTTAAAACTGGTCCCGCTAACATCGTATTGAACCACCATTACCGTGTAAGCGGTACCGGGTGATAAATTTGTGATGTTTGATGGCCCACCGGTGGTTAAGGCGCTCGTAACACAAACCCAGGTGCCAATTACAGTACCACTCCCTGTGAAATTACCCGCTGCGCCGGTAAATGGCAGGTTCACTGCCCCGGTACTGGTTGAAGTTGGAGAAGTACCCGTAACAAACGGCGGCGGCGTGGAGGTAGTCCCCGCGGTAACAAATATCGCAGCATCCGTAGTTCCTCCTCCTGTCGTCCCCTTCGTCCAGCGAATAGTTGCACCGGTGCCGGTGACAGCGGTAAAGAAAAGGTTAGACGTTTGCGTTGCCGGTGGAAGCGGCGTTTGCGCTTTTACTTCATTGCCAAAGACCAATAGAAACCCAAAAACCAGCATCATTATTTTGCCGGCGCTTGCTGCTGTTTTAAACAGTTTCGATGAAGTGGGTACAGTTGTGTTCATGTTTTTATTTTTTAATGCTTTAATCAAAATTAGATCGGGGTAAAGGGGCCAAAAAAACTGATCCCGTTTTTTTTATGGCTATAAAAAACAGGTAAAATAATATCAATGAAACGCGTTAGCAGTCGTGCTTCGCGGAGTTTTTAACAAAAAGAACATGGGCTTTTACCCTGGCTGGGGCATAAGCGTGATTTGGTTTTCGTACTGCAAAAGCACTGCTGCCATGCAATAAACAATTAAATGAGTCGTTTAGAAAGCGTAAAAGTTTTTTCATAATCTATAATTGCAATAGGTTAAAAAAATAAAATTGAATTTTTAAAAAAAGTAAATACATTCTTAAAAAAACAATTGAATCCCCTGCTTGTTAATGTACATCGGATCGAATAAAAATTTATCAATCCTCACGAGTTATGAGCAATAACAGTGCTAAGGGAGTTTGAAAGTAGAAATTATATCAGGAATAACAAGCGCGTTACGCAATTTTCGTTGAAAACTGCGTTTTTTAGCAACTTTATTAACCAATAATTATTGGCCTTCTGCCTAATAATTAATAAAGTGCTTAATTTCAGAATGTTTTATATAAAAAAATTTCCCCGGCAAGGGATTGGGACTTCCCCAATTTGGGGAAATATTTATGCTGAATAGCGTTTCCCCGATGATTTTGATGAACGACGTGGCAATGGCAAATGGGCTTAAAAAACTTTGTCATTGCGGGGAGAAACAGCCTGTACCGAAATTGTTTCAGGAACGAAGCAGTCGCCCCGCCGCGCATAACTGCCATGCATAAATGTTACCTATCCGCGACGAGATTGCCGCGCTTCGCTCGCAATGACAAATGGGTTAAAAAACTTTGTCATTGCGAGGAGGAACGACGAAGCAATCTCCTCGCTATGCATCACCGCCATGCATAAACGTTAACCTATCAGCGACGAGATTGCTACGCTTCGCTCGCAATTGCGAGGAGGAACGACGAAGCAATGACAAATGGGTTTTATTTGTTTTCCCGGTCAGTATTTAAGAATAATATACCCGGTTTTGTTCCGGCTCTGCCCTTTAACAGTATAGTCAAGCGAATAGAAATAAGTGCCCGGCTGCTGCAACCTGCCATTTGTGCTGGCGTGGCCGTCAAATACTTTCGAAATATTATCATAACCATTTGCCTGAAATACCAGGGCACCGCTAAGGTCGATGATCATTAACCTGTTATCCGGATAGGCGGTTATACCGTCTATGGTAAGGAAATCATTAATACCGTCACCATTTGGCGAAAGACCCTGGTGGACCATAATACCATCATCTTCAATAGTTACATTGTCCGCTGGTTTTATAACACTTATAGGCTGGTAAAGGCTCATAAGCGGGCCCGATGCCCTGGTAATGGTTATCGAATAAATATGGCCGGTTACCCCGTCCTGGGCGGTTACTGTGGTATTAATGGTATTGTCGCCAACAGCTAAGGCAATACTCCCCGATGGCGTTCCTGAAGTTACCGGTGTGCCGTTCACGGTTACCGTGGCGTTAGGGTCCTGTGTTGTTGGCGTAACCGTTACTGATGTGGTGGCGTTACTCACCGATGTGGTATAAGTTGTCACGTTGCGAACCGTCCCGGTATTGGTTAGTGTTGAAGTGGGGGTTAGCTTTATGGTGCTCAGCAAGGCATCCGATGAAGGCGCACGGGTTACAGCAATCGAATAAGTATGTGTTGTCGTTCCATCCTGGGCAGTTACTACTGTAGTTATAGTCGTAGTACTACCTTCTGTCCCCAAAGCTATGCCTCCTGATGCAGAACCAGATGTTACAGTTATACCGTTCACTTTTATTGTTGCGTTAACATCCTGTGCTGTGGGCGTAACCGTTACCGACGTGGCAGCATTGCTTGCCGATGTGGTGTAGGTTGTAGTGCTGCCAACCGTACCGGTATTAGTTAATGTTGAAGAAGGGGTCAGCTGGATAGTGCTTAACAAGGCATTATTCGACAGCCTGGTAACTACTATCGAATAAGTATGCGTCGTTGTACCGTCCTGGGCGGTCACCACAGTATTGATAGTATTGCTCCCAATGGCCAAAGCAATACTTCCCGATGCAGTCCCTGATGCCACCGCAACTCCGTTCACTGTTATTGTTGCGTCAGCATTCTGTGCCGTTGGCGTAACCTTTACCGATGCGGTCGCACTGCCCACCGTTGTGGTGTAAGTTGTAGTAGTACCAACTGTGCCGGTATTTGTTAATGCTGAAGCAGGGGTTAGCTGGATAGTGCTCAGCAAGGCATTATTTGATACCCTGGTAACTATTATAGAATAAGTATGCGTCGTTGTACCGTCCTGGGCGGTTACTACGGTATTGATGGTATTGTCGCCAACGGCTAAAGCAATACTTCCCGATGCCGTTCCTGACGTTACTGTTGTACCGTTCACTTTTATTGTTGCATTGGCATCCTGGGCTGTCGGCGTAACCTTTACCGATGTGGTAGTATTGCTCACCGTTGTGGTGTAAGTTGTTGTGCTGCCCACCGTGCCGGTATTGGTTAATGTTGAAGCAGGGGTTAATTTTATGACGCTCAGTGCGGCATTGCTTGATGGCGCCCGCGTTACAATAATCGAATAAGTATGCGTTGTTGTTCCATCCTGTGCGGTTACTACTGTATTGATGGTATTGTTGCCAACAGCCAACGCAATACTCCCGGATGCTGTTCCAGAGGTTACAGCTATACCGTTCACTTTTATTGTTGCTGTTGCATCCTGTGTTGTTGGCGTAACCGTTACCGATGCGGTCGCATTGCTCACCGATGTGGTGTAAGTTGTAGTAGTACCAACTGTGCCGGTATTGGTTAGTGTTGAAGCAGGGGTCAGCTTTATGGTGCTCAACAGGGCATTATTGGATATCCTGGTTACAATTATTGAATAAGTATGCGTTGTTATTCCGTCCTCGGCGGTTACTACTGTATTAATGGTGTTGTCGCCTACAGCCAGGGCAATACTTCCGGATGCCGACCCCGAAGTTACCGCTGTGCCGTTCACTTTTATTGTTGCCAGGGCATCCTCTGCTGTCGGAGTAACCATTACCGAGGCGGTAGCATTACTCACCGTTGTGGTGTACGTCGTCGTAGTACCAACCGTGCCTGTATTTGTTAACGCTGAAGCGGGGGTCAGCTTGATAGAGCTCAGCAAAGCGTTAGCTAATAATAAATGCATTACCTCCCCGCCGTGCGTTCCGTCGTCACCGTCTATCGCAAAAACATTGGCATTGTTAAGTATAGCTATTCCCCAGGGATAATAAATACCGTTGGTATGCATAGGGCTGAAAAATACCGAAGCGGCGCCCCCTCCGGCAGGATATTCAAGCAGGTGATAACCTGAACTGCTGGTCGTTGAGCTAAAAAGATTGCCGGAAGCATCAAACGCGAGCGCGGAACAATAAGTTCCTGCAGAAATAACAGAAGCTGCGTATGCAGAAGCAGCGGTTAATTTATAAATGTGTCCCCCATCGGTAATGGAAGGCGTATTGCTAAAGGCGTCTCCGACGTATACATCGCCGTTGGCAGCTACCGCCAAACCGGTAGGATAAGCGTAGCCGGCGCCTGTTTTTAAATGGTCATATAAATTAGTGCCGGCCGAATTAGCAGCGCTGTTTGCTCCATATTTAACAACAGCGTAACTTGTATGGGCAGCATCGTATTCTGTATCGTACAAGTTATCGCCCGCGTCAACCGCTAACGCCGTAAAATACCTGCCGGTCTGAAAAGTAGAACTGGTGTAGGTACCGGCGCCGCTGTTGAAGGTTAGCTCGATAATTGCACCGCCGCCGGTAGTAAAATCAGTAGAAATATAAACATTCCCGGTGCTGGTTACAGCCAGGCCCCAGGGATAATCGCCTAACTCGTGGGTAAGGCCTGTATAGATCACAGCAGGCGTGCCTGTTCCGTTTATATATTTTTCAACCTCGTAAGTTGCACCAGTAGTACCGGGCGTAACCCTGGTAACATATAAATTATTATTTATATCCCTGGTTAATGCCGTATATAAACCTCCGCTTTCAATGGGGACACCCGAAAACTGTGCCCGGGCGGGGAGTGCAGCCCAGGTAAAAAGAATAATTACTGAAAAAATGTAAAATCCTTTTGAAGTCAATTTTTTCATATGTTTGGTTTTAGATACACAGCCGGGTTTTGCCAGCTGCCTGCACATCGTTTATGAATACGGCGAATCGAATTTTAAAACGATCACCTGGCTTATTAATCCCCGGCCCCGGACGATAAAAAGCCTCGTTACCGGCCCGATCATCATCAGTAAAGCAGCTATATTGGATTCTTAATTCCTTGACGGGAAAATACCCTGCAATGCGATAATATAAGTGATACACAAATACGGCTGTAAATTGTTATGCGGCTGGCCACCACCTGCCGTTTGTATGGACGCCGCATTTAAATTTACCACGGGCGTTGTTGTAGCAGTATAGGTATTCAACGACGTTGCATTAGGTCCCGACCCAGTTGAAGGCCCCGGCGCAAGGTATGCACCGGTTGGCAAGTTGGTGGTACCGGCACTGGCAACCGCCCCTAACGCATGGGTATGAGAGGGCATTTGCGAAGTAAGCAATGTAACATTCTCCTGCCCGCCGACTTGCCCAAGACTATATGGGCTTGTGCCTGGCCCCTGCCCTTCGTGAATGGGCACCCTGCCGCGAAGATCGGGCAGTCCGAAAGTACTTACGCCGTCACCTCCGTAAGTGGTCCCTAAAAGAGAAAATAATGCAGCATTTTGACTTATTGACATTATTTGCCCATTGCACATGGCAAACCCCGCCGGGGCAAAGTTCCAGCCCCCCAAATAAATTCCGCCTAAGAATGGTTCGTTCATGAGATAAAATTTAGTGTGATTGCATCGGAAATTTAATTACTTACAAATATTTACTAAAAAATATATTGCAATAAAATTATAAAAAATAAACTGAAAGTATCAAGTATTTTTTTCAAATTAAATATCAGTTAATACATTATCTAATTAATTAATTTTTGATAAAAATATGCTAAATCAAAGTAGGCTGATGGGTAAATTATTAACTGGTATAGCTCCATAACAGTATAAGTTCCAGGTAATCTGGCAAAATTTTATGCAATTTTCTTTATAGAAACACAAATGTCCAAAATACGCTCATTTAATCTTTTTAATTAAAAAATTATTTGCTTTTATTAATCGGGAATTAATATATTTATACATTAAACAATATATTATGGACAAAGAGCGCAGGCTATTTATTAGCCGGATGTCAGTTATAGCTGGAATGGCCGCTTTTAGCAAACCAATAGCTTCAGCAGCTTCCATCAGTAAAGGGATAAACACATTGTATTCAACCGGCCGGGATGTTACAATTTATCACACCAACGACCTTCATGGCAACCTCGATCCTATTATTGGCAACATGGGCGGCTTTAACCAGGTTAAAACGCTGCTAAAAAAAAAAGATGCCAATGGGTTGTTGCTGGACGCGGGCGACTTCTTAAATAGCAAGCATACCTTAGCCATGCAACGACAAGTGATCAGCGCCATGAATAATATGGGTTACCATGCCGTCGCTATCGGCGATCATGAACTGGCGATTGGGCAGGATCACTTAGCGGCGCTTATACCACTGATGCGGTTTACATTAGTAAATTGCAATTACGACTTCGATGGTATATTAGGTAAATTAGTAACGCCGTATGTAATAATTAATTCGGGGAAATATAGAATTGGCGTTACCGGGGTTGGCCACCAGATTAATGGTATAAAATATAATGATCCCATCAAAAGTGCCGATGCAATAGCAAGCCTGCTCAAGGAAAAAGAAAAGTGTGATCTGGTTGTCTGCCTTTCGCACCTTGGCTATTCCAATCCTGACGGTCAGCCGGATAACAGGTCCCTTGCAAGGGAATCTGAGCAAATTGATATGATCATCAGCGGCCATGGCCGGAGCCTCTTTGGCGACCCGGTAATAATAACCAACAAACTTAAACAGGAAGTAATTATCAGCCATACCGCCTGGGACGGGCTGATGATGGGCAAAACAATATTCAGCTTTGGAAGTAGCAGGCAGAAAAGTAATATTAAAGCAAATTACTTAATACCTGGCCAGCCTTACGGGCAAAAGTTTGCAGCCTCGTTTTCCAAACTGCAATCAATGGAAAAACAGCTTATTTCGGCTTAGTGTTTTTGTAAATAACCATTTTCCCAACCGGTGCCATTATTAATTTTTTATCCTTGCAGGATTAGGGGCATCTGCAGCTATTGAGAGCTTCCTGATCTGTGTTTCTTCAGTCCCCGGTAGCCGCTGCGGCTACTATTTTTCCAGCCTATATCAATTACTGATCTTTCAACGTTTAGCTATATTGTTTCTATGATCGGGTTATCGGCGAAGTCGTCTTTCTGATATGGAATACCGGCAGGCCAATACCTGCTGATTGAATTTGTTAATAAATGTTAATTTCCTTTAATTCCATCATCACCGCGCCGAATTTCATGTTAAAATCAGAATTTGCAGCGATACTTGTTACAACATGCAAGCTGGTAAATGAAAATGAAGGGATAATTATCATCGCGTCAAAACTAAAACAACAGTATGTCCGAACAACTTATTTTTAAAAGGAGTTGCAAGTTAATGGGAAACCGTTTTGAACTTAGCGTTGTTTCAGATAGCGAAAAGTGGGCCAACGAAAAAATAGATGCCGGCATTGATGAAATAAAACGTATTGAAAAGCTGCTTACCACCTTCAGCGATGACAGCGAAACAAACCAAATTAATAAAAACGCCGGCATAACGCCGGTAACTGTAAGCCGGGAAACATTCAACCTGGTACAACGTTCTATCAGGATATCAGAAATTACCCAGGGTGCATTTGATATTACTTATGGCTCGATAGATAAGCGGCTGTGGAATTTTGATCAGAATATGACTTCGCTGCCAGATAAGGATACTGCAAAAAAGATGGTACGGCTGATCAATTTCAGGAATATTGTACTTAATGAGGAAAAATGTACGGTGTTTTTGCGCGAGGAGGGAATGCGTATTGGTTTTGGAGGGATTGGCAAAGGCTATGCTGCGGAACGGGCTAAACAGGTGATGAAAGCACAGGGCGTAGAAAGTGGCGTTGTAAATGCTTCCGGCGACCTCAATGCCTGGGGAATTCAGCCAAATGGAAATAAATGGACGGTTGGCATTGCAAACCCGGATTCATCGCATGAAGTCTTTTCGTATATGACTATTTCGGATTTGGCAGTTGCCACATCGGGCAATTATGAGAAGTTCATC
>Ga0206978_1168_pt1 | contig 13621 bp, 12 predicted proteins | sample Alteio_BWMinCont_21_FD_153477 | JGI IMG/M metagenome (GOLD analysis project Ga0206978, IMG submission 153477) | Enriched cells from forest soil in Barre Woods Harvard Forest LTER site, Petersham, Massachusetts, United States -... | ecosystem: Environmental > Terrestrial > Soil > Temperate forest >...
GGCCCAAACGGGGAACGCGAGGTTTCTGACGGCGCCGGAAGGAGTCGCGAACGCCGACGTCGGGACGCAAGTGAAAACCGGACAGTATCGCGGTGAACTCTGCTCGGTACAATTTCGGTACATTTGAGCGGAAGAAAGAACGGCACTCTGGATCGTAAGCGACACCACATAACGCGCCGTCGGCTTCGCCCGGCAGTTCGCTCAAAGGTGTTGAAGGTCAGTCCGACATAGACTGGCGGCACGAACTGTGTTCGGTACAACTTCGGGACAACTGAGAGAGCGAAAAAGTCGCGTCGTCGCTGCCCACCGTGTCGAGGAACCGGTATTTCATGGCGTGCTGGCGAACGGTTACATTTACGTGCCGGGCGCTGGCGGGACGATATTCAAGCTGAGCAAAACGGATGGCAGCGTAGTTTCCCGAATTAATCCCTTCCCCAAACTCGATCCCACCATCATTGTCGCAGGCGTACTCACCTCGGACAGTACCGGCGAGATCTATTACAACGCCATTCAGCAATTCAACAGGGGCGTTGGCATCGGCTTTTATGCGCGTGATGTTGTGGATTCCGGGCTCGTGAAGGTCAGCCCGCAGGATGTCGCTACGAAGGTGAGTTACTCTGTGCTCACGGCTGTGGCGGCAGTGGACAGCCTACCTGCGGCGAACGCGACCGATCAATGCCTCGGGGCTTTCGACGTAAAACAGCTTCCGTGGCCACTGAGCCCAGATGCTGTGCTCCCCAGTTCCCCGTGCGGCCATATGCGGCCGGCCCTGAACGCCGCTCGTTAGCCGAAATAGTTTCGTTGGCTTCTTAGTTTGTGGTATAAGGCCCAGGTCAATACAGGCCGTATTCTGGGCACGGTTACCGATCAATCGGGCGGAGTCATCGCCGGAGCCACGGTGACTGTAACCAACTCCGAGACGAACGTCGGGCGCACCTTGACCACCGATGAGGCCGGAGCGTACACCGCACCCAACTTGAATCCCGGCACGTATACGGTTGGCGGCACCTCTACAGGCTTTCAGACCCTTGAGCGCCAGAACATTGCCTTGGGAGTCGGTGTCGATGCGCGCGTTGATGTTCAGCTCAGCACGGGCCAGGTCACGCAGACCATTGAAGTTACGGCAGCCACCCCGATGGTCGACACGGCACGCGCCGTCGTAAGCGGGACGAGCAAATGTTCAAAGCCCAATAAGCCAACGCAAGGTTTCACGTCGGTGGGCGCAAGGGATACCAACGATCCAGCGAACCTCTACTGTGACCTTCTGGGCTTTCCCCGCGAGGACCGTTATAACCTCAAGGGGCTCCAGATCGTTCAGACGCAAAACGAAGTGCTGATGTTGTACGAATATGATCAGGCCTGGCGGACGATCTGGACCGACGAAATTTTCCCAAGGATTATAACGAATACTTTGGAGCCTCGGTGGTACGGATATTCTATCGGCAAGTGGGTGGACGACACGACGTTAGTGGTCGAGACCGTCGGCACTGATGAAAGAACCTTGATCGACAATGGTGGTCGCCCTCACAGCGACGAATTGCGCGTCGAGGAGAGGTTCCATCGCGTGAATCATGACATCTTGCAGCTTACGGTCACGATTAACGACCCGAAGATCTATACGAAACCCTGGCTGGCCCTGGATAAATTCCCGATGAGATTGCAACCACCCGATTTCGATATTCGAGAGATGATCTGCTCACCATCAGAGCTGGCGGATTATTTAAAACAAGTTGGCAATCTCGAAGGTGGTCCCACAGGGGAGGGATATCCGTTCAGTGGGCGGTAAGCCTTGGAACAATAACCAAGGATCCGAGTCTGTATTCCGGGGCGGCAAGTGAATACGAGAGGTTTCTCCGATATCGAAATCATTTAGCTAGGGAGAGGTTTTGAAATGCGAAGAGGCTACATCGGCGCGTTTTTGGTATTTGTGGCGTTAGTGCTGTCGTTAGCTCCTATGTATGCTCAAGATGGCCAGCGCGCGCAGCCGGACGCGTCCAAGGATCAGACAGCAAATCCCGCTCAGCTTAAGCTCGTCGACGGTTGGGGGCGGCCGGTAACCGATCCACTCCATCGCCAAAAGCCGGGCCCCGCTCCACGCCATGACATTTCCGGGACTTGGGAACCAGCCCGCGGGCCGGGGGACGGAATCATGGCTACTGGCCCCAGGGATATGCCTTTTGACGGGAAACCGGAGCATGATCCGCCTTACACTCCTTTGGGATTACAAACCTTGAAGTCCCACAAGCCGCTGGAGGGGTTCATTAGAGTTGTCTCGGGACTTAGCAATGACCCTAGAAACAAGTGCGATCCCCTGGGGTTTCCGCGCGCGGATTTTTATCAAATCAGACACACGCAAATCCTTCAGACCGAAGACAAGGTAGTGATCTTGTATGAATTTCAAAAGGTGTGGCGCGTGATTTGGACCGATGGACGAGAACTCCCCAAAGATATTCCGCAGCCGCAGTATTACGGATATTCGGTTGGGAAGTGGGCGGACGATACCACACTGGTCGTCCGGACGACTGGGATAACGGGGGATGAGAAACTCTGGCTTGACGAAACGGGTCGTCCGGCCAGCGATGCCATGCAAGTGGAGGAAAGGTTCCACCGCGTAGACCAAGGCAACTTGGAGTTGACGGTAACGATTGACGATCCGAAGATGTACACGAAGCCCTGGGTGGCCATGAAATTTCCTATGAAGTTGCAATCCTCCGATTACCATGTTACGGAAATGTTGTGCATTCCATCGGAGATTGAACAATATGATAAAGATTATGGCAATGTCGCCAGCGACAAGGACAGTGGGCAACCGACCAATCGTCCGCCTGGAAAGTAAGGACTTTGGAAAATGGAGGGTATCAGTGAAAGTCAAATTGCTCGCTTTTAGGCTCGCCAGCAGTGTTTTGATCCTTTCCGCTCCGCTGTTCGCGCATCACGGGAACGCGGCGATGGACGTCGGGAAAAAGGTTACTGTCAAGGGGACCGTCACAGAATGGCTCTGGGCCAATCCTCATTGCTGGCTGAAGGTCGACGTCAAGGACGACAAGGGCAATGTCGTAAATTGGGTGGGGGAGACTAACAATGCGGCTGACATGATTGAAAAAGGTTGGAGCAAGCAAACCTTTAAGGCCGGAGATGAAGTTACCGTCACGATGGAACCGGTAAAAAATGGCAAACCAGCTGGGAAGGTCCTTGAGGTCGTGCTCCCGAATGGCCAGACGCTGGGCATGGCATATCTGAAAAGGTGAGCGGTTCGTGGCCGATGGCAAGATCGGTGCTGATGCTGTACTAATATGATCAGGCATGGCGCAGTATCTGGACAGACGGGCGAGACCTCCCTATTTGAAGCAAGTTGGCAACACGGAAGAGGTCCTCGAGAGCCCGAAGAAGCGGAGTCGCTGAGTTCGGCGTTTCTCCTCTGTGACTACCAACATGGGACCATCTGACGGCAATCTATCTCGCCATTCGGTTTGAGGGACATTACGAAGGACCTATTGTGGCAGTGAACTACCCTTCGTCCGATTACGCTGATGCAATTGAGACGACGTCGTTGACCGAGTTGAATGGAATTACACAGTTTTTGACGACAATATTCGGAGGAAGAGTTGCCGATGCGTTTTCTGCATTTCAGAAGGCGAGTGCTGTTTACGGCGGGCTTCCCTGTGCCGCTGCCGTTGGGTTGGCTTTTCCGAACCCCTTAGTTCCCGGAGGATGCGACGTGCACCCAACAGTTGAAGGGCAGGAGCTGATTGCGAACCTCCTTCTCCAAGCCCTGAAATAGGTCGCTCATCGATGGAACACTTAACATACGAGATCGGGTTCAAAGATCGGTAAGCGCATCAATTCGTCCATCGTAAAGATCAGAAGGCGGTCCACCATGCCGTGGATCATCAGCTTATGTTCCCGAGGATCGAGCTTCGGCGGATGGTAACCGTGAGTCGTGGCGAAATGGAGTGAGGACGGGGTAATGGCTCCTCTTGCATCTTGGAGGGGAGTCAGCAATCCAATGCTGCGCCCTAGCAACCCAGGCATTGGTCGGACCCGGCAATGGTCCCGGAGCAGGATTCGGGGGCGTTGGTTGGATGGACATGTCGGGAAACCTGTGGCTCTTTGGCGGGCAGCGTTACGACTCGACTGACTCGTTCGGGCCTCTTCTTAATGACCTTGTGGAAGTACGGACCATGAAGTCTCCAACAGTGTGCTTGCAGCCGGTCTTTTTCCAAACCCCGGGGCCGAGTCCCCTCCTCTCGATTCTTTCCTAGCGTTCGAGACCCTTTTTTTCGATAATTTTGCAATTTACTCAGCAAGACTCAACCAGAATCGGGTCCCTACTGTCTTCAAATTCCGGCCTCATTTTCTTTCGCGCTCACCGGATTTCCAGAAGGCGACGCACCCCTTGCTTTAGCAAACGTACGTTCCCCAACTGGGTCGAAATGTCATCCTTAGGCGGTCATTTCTTGGGGCTGGATCGATGGCTCAATGTTGATTCGGCCCCTTTCGACCAGACCCTCAGCTTCCCACATACCGTTTCAATTCGGTTCGGCTTGGCATATGATCAGGAAGTTTGGAGGATCAAAACCGTGAAATATCTACTCGCGCTGGCTGCCGCATTTATTCTGATGCTCGGCTTCTCTCCCGCCGCACAAGCTCAGCAGGAAGTCACGCTGCTCGTGCCCGGCCCCATCAGAGTAGCGTTCGATAAGCTGCTCCCGCAGTTTGAAAGCAAGAGCGGCTACAAGGTGAAAGTGACTTACGGCACGAGCTTGGGCACGCGCGACCAGGTCGCAAAAGGCGAGGCCTTTGACGTGCCCGTGTTGCGCGCGCCCTATCCGGAAGCGCTCGCTTCCGGCAACATCGTTCCCGAAAGCGCCACGAAGATCGCCAGCTTTGTGGTGGGGGTGGGCGTGCGCAAGGGCGCGGCTAAGCCGGATATCTCCAATGCGGAGGCGGTCAAGCGCATGCTCCTGGCGGCGAAAGCCATCAGCTACCCCGATCCCGCTGCAGGAACCGCAGGTGCGCGCATCGACGAGATGCTTCAGAAGCTCGGCATCGCCGCTGAAATAAAGGCGAAAAGCACGATCGTGGCGAATAGCGGCCCCGCGCAGCAGGCCGTAGCCAGCGGCATGAGCGATCTCTGTTTGGCCTACGTCAGCGACATGCGCAATCCCGGCGTCGATGTCGTCGGGCCCTTGCCAACTGATGCCGCCAGTGCCGATGACTTGATCGGCTTCGTCTCCACCCACGCGACCAATCCTGCAGCAGCCAAGGCGCTTCTGGAGTTTCTGGCGTCGCCTGAAGCCGCTGCCGTCTACAAAGAAGTCGGATTGCTTCCCGGCCGCTAACGCCCACTTGCGCCGGATGTCGCGAAGCTTCGCAGCTCCTTAATTTATTGTGGAAGCTCCGTTTCCGTCGCTCATTTGGTAACGGGGACCGAGTTCAGAATTCAGATCGTGGACCTGCGGGCCTACCAGATGGAACGAAGATCGATTTCGGGCGGCCAGCGGAACTCATAGACAATCCTTATATATCGAGCGTTGCAACGGGACGCTCCGGGCTGTCTGCACACGCATTGATTTGGGACGCTACAGAAGCAAAGAGAGCATCGAAACCTCGCGGAGGGAACAAGATGCAAGGCGCCCTTACAGAGATCTGGGGAGACGAGGACCCCGAACGAATTCGCCCATGAGGTTGCGGATAGCACTCAACCTCATGGGCTAGCGACAGCCGAAAACTCGGTCTAGGTTTGGCACAAAAGTACTGGCCCGCTCAAGCCTGCCCTGTCAGTCTATTTCGCTTGGTACGGTTTTTGGAGGGTGCACTCCAGCTTGACGACGACGGCTGCAATGGCTGCTGGGATTGCAGATGCAAGCGAAACTTGACGGCGATGGCGCATTCCTAGTTGCTTTTGCGTGCTGTTGGCAGAGCGATCAAAACAGCAGCTCCGCAGGAGGTAAATCTATGGACTCTGAGGATCCTAGCCGCAGGGGATTCCTTGAGGCCGCACTTGCGGGCGCGGCGTTGGCGGCGGTGCGAACGACGGGCTAACCCGATGATCCCGCTCAAAATCAGAACATGCCCGGAATGACGATGCCCCCGTCAGGTCCGGTACAAGTTCCTAAAGACTGGCACCCCTACGGTGAGCGCTCCGAATTCGTAACCACTGTACGGATTCCCGAAACAGAAGCGCAGAACGATCCCCGTACTGCCCTTCTTGATTGACTAAATTCCTCCCACCTACCCATGTCCATCCACCTTACGGTGACTACAGCTTATCCTTCGCCGCCATCTTCTTTTTCGTTATCCGGCTGCACATACTGTTCCGCCGGGTTCGGTTGCTCGTTACAGATTCCTCCTATCTCGCCTCGCTCCTGCATTATGAATGACGTAGGACAGCCTTCTTGGCTAGGCTCAACCTCAAGTTGACCATTGTCTTTTTCTCCGCTTGTCACGGTCCATGAAGGAGCATCACTCGCGGGAAACGACTCCTCGGAGGCTTCATTCACAGCGTTGGTGGCGATATCCTTCGATGCAGGCTCGTCTCGCTTCATGGTTGGCTTCGATGTCATCGGTTCGGCCTCACTAAATGAGTCTCTATCGCGGCGTTTCGGGCGTCAAGATCGTAAGTCAGTGCGGTTAAACGAAACTTTCATTCGTTTCGGCGCGATGGGTTGGATGCGTGGGAGCATGGCCTCAAATTATCTCGGCCGGTTGGGAATCCGTCAAACCGTCAGGCCGGACGGGTCGCCTGGAAAGTGCTTTCGGCGCAAGGCGGCTTATCTCGATCCTATCGAGGCCTTACGATGTGAAATAACGGATGAGGAATTTTGGCGGTGAGGGATCGGGTGGATGGTTCCACTGCGATCAGCGCAGATCGTTGCAAAGTGCTGGATTCGAGCGTCTACCCTAGCGACGTCGGGAAGGTGGTCGGCGCATCGCCGTCTCGCCAAGTCCACCCCCCAATCGCGCCGCAGAACGGAGAGTGCCCTCGATCAATTCAGCACCGGCCACTTCGCCGGCGCGCCCAACCCTCCTTCTTTCCAGATCGCTTGTGCCTCTGGTGAGGCGAGATATTGCAGGAGCGCTTTGGCGCCCGGGTTGTCTTTGGCGCGAGTGGAGAGGAACCCGACGATCGGGGTGGGAGCAACGACATTTCGCGGAAGGACCCCGACGATCTGATATTTGTCCTGGTCGGCGATCAGGTCGTTGAGATCGTGCAGGGCGATGTCGATGGTTCCTTCTTCGAGTCGCGTAATCGTCTTGACCACCGCATCCGTAACGCTAGGGTCGATTCCTTGGCTCGCGGGGCCAAGCTCGACCTTGCACTTGGTAGCAACCTGATCAGCGATGCCTAATTTGGTCAGCGTCTCCCAAGGCCCCTGTCCGGCAATAGTGAAGTCGGGGTCCTCAAATCCGATGGATTTCGCCGCGAGAAGAGCCTTTTTGACTGCGGCGGGAGTGGAGATGTCGGGTTTGGGCGCTCCTTTTGGTACCGCAAGGACCCAAACCACGCTTGTAACCGGTGTCGCACTGCTCGCGTCGATGGTTTGCGAGGCGGCCGCTCCTGGAAATGGCGCTACGATCAGGTTCACGTCTTGCGGCTGTCCTTTCGCAACCAGTTGCCGCGTCTGGACACCGTTTACGTAAGTGACTTTTACCTTATATCCGCTCTTGGCTTCGAAGTTCGCGATGTTCTTATCGGTCGGTCTCCGCCCCGGCCCCATCGCCATGAGGGTGATTTCATTCTGGGCGCGCGCGCCAGCCCAGCCGCCGAACGTAAGCGCGAGGACAAAAATCGCTGAATACAGATGTCTCATCCGTTTCAAGGGTCCCTCCTTTCGATTTACGTCAATCGTTCTTCGCATCAGCTCCTGTTGCGCGCACTTACCTATATCACATTGTTTGCCGATGTCGAGGTTCTCCGACGCCTGAATGCGGTCAAGCTCGGGCCGCGCTCCAAGGTCCAGCTGTAGCCACGCTCTGAAGTGTCGGCAGTCCCGTTTCGGCGTAGAGAAGCTGGGCTGCAGTCCTTGGAGTACTACCTTGACGCGGTAGCGAAAGACGTGCTAGAAACCACTGCGATATCCTTCTGTTTTGGGGCCACCGCAAAAACTGGGGAGGTGTTTCCATGAGTGTTGTCGATGCTCATTTGGTCACCAAAAGTTTTCTCCGCATATGTGTTTTCATTACGTTGATTACGGGGCTCCTGGTCGGATTGATGAACACATATGTCGAGGCGCAGGGCGCCACGGGAACGATTTTGGGGACGGTGACGGATTCATCGGGCGGGGCAGTTCCTGACGCCATGGTGCGCATAACGAATGCGGGCACCAATGCGACCCAAGTGATCACTAGCGACGCCCAGGGGCGTTACAGCGTGCCTGATCTGCCGGTTGGCGACTATCAAATAGAAGCCCAGAAAACAGGCTTTCAGAATGTTATTCAGCGAGGCATTACGCTCAATGCTGGTGCTAACGTCGTAGCGGATTTTTCGCTCCCGGTAGGCCAGGTAACGCAGGCCGTCACAGTCGAGGGCAACGTCACAATGGTGGAGACGACTTCTGCAGCGCTGTCGACAACCGTCGAGCCACAGCAGATGCGCGATCTGCCATTAAATGGCCGAGATTTTGAGCAACTTATTCTGCTTGCGCCAGGCGCGGTCCAACAAACGGGCGGAAACACAACCCAAAATTCGTTTGTTGGCTTCCAGCCTTATTGGTCGGTTTCCGGCTCTCGCTCCAACGGACAGGGTGAGTTACTCGACGGGACAGACATTCAAAATTACGAGAACCGTGGATCAGGTTCAGGCATTCTGGGAACCACTCTGGGAGTTGACGCTATTGCTGAGTTTCAGTTGTTGACTGATACCTACGGCGCACAATATGGAGGCAACGGTGTTGTCGTAAACGCAGTCACACGATCAGGAACTAACGGCTACCACGGCTCAGCTTACGAATTTACGCGCAATGCCGCCATGGATGCTCGCAATTTTTTTAATGTGCAGAAACCGCCGTTCTCCAAGAATCAATACGGCGCGACGCTCGGCGGGCCGATCAAGAAAAACAAGATGTTTTTCTTTGTTAATTACGAAGGTTTGCAGCAAAACACAGGGGAGACTCAGATCAATACTCTTCCCGATGCCCTTGCGAGTACCGGAGTGATCCCGGTCCCCTCAAGTGGAGTTCCTACCGCTTGTACTACTACCGGAGTGGCTGCGGGGTTAATGAATTGCGGTCCCGGGAGCCCAAACGCGGCGAAGTTTGCGGTTATACAGCCTTACTTGAACCTTTATCCTTCTCTTGGTGCATCATCACCCGTCATGTCCCAAAATCAGGCATGGGAAAAGGTCACCCTGGGTCCTCCAGTAGATCTTGGCAACGGCACCGAACAGATGGCTGTGACTGCACAGGCTCCTGGAATCGAAAACTATGTCCTCGGTCGTTACGATTGGACTATGTCAGAAAAGAACTCCCTTTTCGCGCGGTATCTTTTCGATGGCGCAAGCCTAAAAGATCCTTTTTACAACAGTTGGCCGATGTTTCCGGAATATGATCGAACTCGGAATCAGTTCACCACGATCGGACAGAAGCACATTTTTTCGAACGATCTCATCAACTCACTTCAAGGAGGTTACACCCGGACTTTCATTAATATCGAAGAACAGAGCACTCCCGGCAGCCCGTTAGATTACAACGGTCACATGTTTGTCAACCTTGGGGAACCAGTGGTGGACGGTACTTTGGGCATAGGCTCAGGTGTGACAGGCTTTATCACCCCACTCGACCTCTTCCGAGATGCACAGAACAAAATTAGCCTTAGCGACGACCTCTTCTGGATCAAGGGGGCGCACAGCCTCCGTTTTGGAGGTGGCTTAATCAGGATTCAGACGAATAATTTGCACCCGTATCCATCAGACGGGCAATGGAGCTTTTCGAGCCTGACTAATTTCATGCTTGATACCCCCTCATCTTATACGGGGGCCTGTAACTACTATAATACAGTCAATCCTATGCCTGGTTGCGTTGAGGCCAATGGAAGTCCTGACCCCTTCCCTTCGGATGAACACGATGCGCGTGAAACCGATTTCGCTATGTACGTTCAAGACGATTGGAGGGTTAGCTCTACACTTACTCTGAACCTCGGCCTGCGCTATGCCCCGACCACTGATCCTTGGGATGCAACGAACACAATCTATCAGCTCGTTCCGGTGCCTTATGGCTCCAATGGAAATCTGCCGCCAAGCCTCGGCATTCCGGCTCCGACGAGCTTTACTCCGGAACACAATTTTATGTTGAGGAACGATTCGTTCCACAACATAGATCCCCGTATTGGCCTCGCCTGGGATCCCTTCAAGGATCACAAAACCTCTGTGCGTGCCGGTTACGGAATCTACCATATTGTTATGGCGGCTCGAGACTATGCATATGCCGAATCCTTCGGACCGCCTTTTACCGTCCAGGCGCAAACAACTAACCTCAGTAGTTTTCCGCTAGCCTTTCAAACTGCTACCGCGAGTCAAATCAGCATTACGTACGGCACAAATCCCTACGATACGACTCCTTACATGCAGCAATTTAACCTTAGCATTCAACGCCAGGTTATGAAGAATACCGTCCTAACGGTAGCCTATGTGGGGTCGCGTGGCACTCACCTGCTCGCGCAACAGGATATGAATCCGCCGGTGGCGTTTGGTCAGGCAGGAGCCATTTCGCTCTCCAATGGTCAAAGTTTATGGCCCAGTTTCCCAGGTCAAACGCAGAGCCTCGTATTCACATCGGGAACAGGCGCCTCCAATGCCGGTAATGGAGCGTTTACTTGCGCTTCGGCGGGAGGTTGTACGCTCGCGACCGCAAACGGACAACCCATTGTGGATCCAGCGACGGGACTAGAATCGTACGCTCATGTTCTCCAGAGTGGGACATCCTATTCGATCCAAGCAAATACACGGGTGAATCCCAACTTTGCTAACGTTAACGGCGCAACAAGTGAAACCAATTCTTCTTATAACGCGCTTCAAGCCGGATTGGTGCGACAGCTGAGCAGCAACCTCTCCTTGCAAGTCTCCTATACGTATTCAGACTGTATGGACATCTCTTCTGGAAATGAGGGCTACGATTCCGGACATGTCCCTGAAGACACCTACAACCCGGGTTTAGACCGTGGACGATGCGTGTTTATGACGCGTCATAATCTCACCACTAATGGTTTATACCTGCTCCCCTTCACTAGAAACAGATTAGTTTCAGGTTGGCAAATCGGGGGAATCTTCTCTTTCTTCACTGGCGAGCCCGTAAACGGCCCCACCATCGGCTATAGTCAAGGCGCTGATATTATTCCTGCTGATCAGGAGCAGCGACCCAATTATTCGCCAAATGCGCCCGGCTGCAACGGGCAGCCCCTAAATCCGAACCCTGTAAGTGGAAAAGGGGTTTTCTGGTTCAATTCGACGTGCTTCACCGTGCCAATTACCGGCGAGCCTGGGAACCTTGGCCGGAGCGCCTTTTCTGGCCCGGACTCGACCACATTGACCCTCTCCCTGCAGAAGAATACGAGAATTTCCGAGCGGCTCAATCTTCAGCTTCGGGCAGAGTTTTTTAATGTGCTTAACAACGTAAATTTCGCCACACCCGCTGGAGCTTTCTCGCAGGGGTCTTCGGCTTCTGCCGCCACTGTTATCACCGGAACACCCAATTCGAACTTCGGTCAGATTATTAACGCTGCGGCGCCCCGCCAAATCCAGCTCAGCGCGAAGGTGGTCTTCTAAGCTAGCTGGGCGAGAGTGCCTGCAGTGTGCGCGCACAGCAGGGCAATGAGGCGGCTATACATCTGGCGCGGTTCGCCTCGCGTGTCACGATGGTCGTGCGCGGCCAGTCCTGGCCTTATGGCACCACAGTAGGCCATATTACGCTCTCGACGCGCAATCGGAACCCTTTTGCATCCGCTCTCCTTGCAACTGAGAGAATGCAGGAATGCCAAACGTGCGACGGATGCGCTTCGCTTTGCCCGAATCCGCCTCGCTGTAGGAAATCGTAAATGATTGGGGCGCTCCCCGAACCGGCGAGCGCCACGCACGCTCGATGGAGAACGGCGAATGCTTCTTCGTCGCCGTCCAGCCTGAGCAGGACACGGATGAACGGATAGTGGGATTCCCATCGTATCGATTCGAAAATGGCAAACATCGCAACAGCAGTTTACGTTCTCGGTGATGTCGCCAGACGGGGAGTCGGAATAGCTCTATTCAACGCCGCCGAGAGCGCCGCTCGAGGGCACGGCGCGACGGCACGGCGCGACGGAAATCCATTGCTCAGCGTCGGGAGACCGCTCAAAAGGGCAAGAGGCTCTCCGGAACTTGCAGGCGGGAGAGCTTGCGCTTCGATTCCTTTTGCTTTTACTTCTTGTACTTGTCGCTGTACCAGTCGAGCAAACGCACCTCGATGCCGGTGCCTTCGAGGGCCTTTGCAAAAATTTGAGGATCGCTACCCTGATAGTCATAGGGAATGACTACCTTGGGATGGAAGGCTTTGACGGCGTCGGCAGCTTCTTCAGGACTCATGGTGTGGGCGTTCATGCAGACAAAGGCGAAGTCAATATCCTTGAGAGAGCGCATTTCCGCGGTGCCTTCAGTGTCACCGGAGAAATAGAACCGCTTGTCGCCGAAGGTCAGAATGTAGCCGTTGCCGCGGCCCTTGGGGTAATAGGGCTCGCCGTTGGGCATTTTGCGATTGACGGTGTACATGGGAGTGGCCTCGACCGTCCATCCATTACGGTGGTCGACCATGTCGCTTTCCCCATTGGCCAGTTCTTTGGCTCCTGATGTATTATCCTCAATCATCTTGAAGACCTTGGGATCCTTGATGACGGCGGCCGGGGCGACCACCCGAGTGCCGCGCGCACCCGCCGATGAGACGGCGTAGATTGCATCGGCATCCATGTGGTCCGGGTTCGTATCGGTGATGAGGATGAAATGGGCCACCGGGAGATCATCGAAAACCACGGGCTTGGCCGGGTCGATGTAGATTTGCGCGCCCGGAATCTCGATTAGCATAGAAGCGTTATAAAGCGGCGTGATCTTTACCGGCCCTTTCGACGTATCGAACGTTTGTTGCTGCGGACGCTCCGGGATCGCCGCCATGCCGCGGCCTTGCGCGGACGCCGAAACAGCCAGTGCGGCACAGGCGATGATAGTAAGGAAGAATTTCATCGCGCCCTCCTGGGGGGACATCAAGATGTGTGCGGATGGTACCATCCGCCCCATCTTCTGGAAAATCCCATTCACGAACTCTTCAAGCTGCCGAACTTGCGGTGAAGCGAACGCTTAATTGCCAGGCGTCGTCAATACCGCCGGTTCCGGCTTGCCAAACTTGCTGTCGTCAATTTTAGCGTTGATCTGGATGCTGGCGAAGGTGATGGTTGCCCTGCCGTCCATCCAGCTCAAGACCTGGTGATGAGGCATCTTGACTCCCATGGGTCCGCCGACGGGGCGATAGTCGGAATAATCTGTCTCATAGCGGTAGTGGCCCACCGGCGAGTCTGTGAAGCGGGTTAATCGCATTAGCAGGCCCGTAGCCTCGTCGAAGTAGAGTTTCACCGGGGCGCCGGCTACGCTATCGGCGTAAACAACGTA
>Ga0206978_1143_pt1 | contig 13488 bp, 7 predicted proteins | sample Alteio_BWMinCont_21_FD_153477 | JGI IMG/M metagenome (GOLD analysis project Ga0206978, IMG submission 153477) | Enriched cells from forest soil in Barre Woods Harvard Forest LTER site, Petersham, Massachusetts, United States -... | ecosystem: Environmental > Terrestrial > Soil > Temperate forest >...
ATAGCGCTGGAGTTAGTGTTAACGATGCCGTAATTATCACCACTAATCGTGGCGCTGTTGCTTATGGTACCGATGGCACCCGCGTTGGTGTTTAAGATGCCATCGTTGTTCCCTTTGATGGTGCCATTGTTGGTGATGGTGGCGATGGTGCCGGAGTTTTCTAAAATACCAAGACTGTTTCCGCTGATTGTGCCGCCACTTTCGTTGGCAAGGACGGTGATGGTGCTGCCGTTGTTGAAGATGCCATAGCTGGTGCCGTTGATCAGGCCGCCGCTGGCATTGTCGATCGAGCTGATTTTGCTGGAGTTGGTATTATTGACGCCGTAATTTCCACCGCTAATCGTGTCACTGTTGGTAATCGTGGCTATGGTGCTGGTGTTGCTGTTTAAGAAGCCAGTGATAAGCCCATGGATCGTGCCACTGTTACTGACCGTGCTGATGGTACCGGCGTTGTTGTTAACACCAAGACTGTTTCCGCTGATTGTGCCGCCACTTTCGTTGGCAAGGACGGTGATGGTGCTGCCGTTGTTGAAGATGCCATAGCTGGTGCCGTTGATCAGGCCGCCGCTGGCATTGTCGATCGAGCTGATTTTGCTGGAGTTGGTATTATTGACGCCGTAATTTCCACCGCTAATCGTGTCACTGTTGGTAATCGTGGCTATGGTGCTGGTGTTGCTGTTTAAGAAGCCAGTGACAAGCCCATGGATCGTGCCGTTGTTACTGACCGTGCTGATAGTACCGGAGTTGTTGTCGATGCCTGCACTGTTCCCGCTGATCGTGCCGGTGTTGGTAATAGTTTCAGCATTACCGCCTGAAACGTTTTCAATTCCAAAATTCCTGCCGCTAATTATGGAAGAATTAATAAAGCTTACGATGGAGCTTTGGTTATAGACACCGTCATTGTTTATACCGTTGATCAATCCATCGTTGTTAATGGTGTTGACGACGCTGCGATTGACAATACCGTAATTCACACCGTCGATCGTGCCGCTGTTACTGATCGTACTAATGGTGCCGGACTCGTTGTCCACAGCAAAGTTGCTGCCGCTGATCGTGCCGCTGTTGGTAATATTCCCGATGCTGCCGTTGCCGACATTTTGAACGCCAAGCGTTCCACTAATGATGGAAGAATTTGTAATGTTCGCGATCGCGCTTTGGTTATATAGGCCGTCGTTGTTCCCGCCATGGATAAGTCCAGTATTTGTGATGCTGGTGATGGAGCTGCGATTAACGATGCCATAATTGGTGCCGGAGATGCTGCCAGAGTTTGCAATCGTGCCAATAGTGCCTGCTTCAATATCAACTGCAAAATTGCCGCCGCTGATTGTGCCTCCACTATTGTTTGTGATTACACTGATGATGCCGCCAGCGCTGTTGACTATGCCGTTGCTGCCGCCGCTGATCGTGCCGCCGCTGTTGTTGTCGATGGCGGTGATGGTGCCGCTATTATTTAACCCGTTAAGATGGCCACTGATCAGGCCTGTGTTGGTGATCGTACCAATGGTACCGATGCTGTTGTAAAGACCGGTAGCGCTGGCGCTGCTGATAAGGTCACTGTTGTTGATTAAACCAATGAAACCGCCGTTGTTAGAAATTCCACGATTGCCGCCACCACCGGGAATGCTGCCGCTGTTTGTGATGGTGCCAATGCTGCCGCTATTAACAATGCCGCGATCGGCTATGGTGCCGCTGTTGGCAATATCGCTCATATCGCCACTATTGTTGAGAGCCACAATGGTGCCGCTGTTGGTGAGAGTGCCGATGCTGCCGCTGCTGACGATGGCGGCGATGCCGCTGCCGGTAATGAATCCGTTGTTGCTGATCGTTCCGATCGTGCCGCCGTTATTGAAAATTCCTTCGTTGCCGCAACAGCCGGAGATCGTACTGCTGTTGGTTATGGTGCCAATGTTGCCGCTATTAACAATGCCGCGATTGTCGATGATGCCGCTGTTCGTAAGATCGCTAATACTGCCGCTATTGTTGAGGACGACGATGGTGCCGCTATTGGTAAGCGTGCCGATGCTGCCGCTGCTGTCGAGCCCGCTGATGCCGCAACATGTGCCGCTTATAAAGCCGCTGTTATTGATCGTTCCAATGGTACCGGCATTAACAAAAGGACGATTACCGCAACACCCCCTGATGCTGCCGCTGTTTGTGATGGTGCCTATGCTTCCATCCGCGTAATTGATGAGACCGGGTGCGCCGCCGCCGAGATTGCCGCTATTGCTAATCGCACTGATCGTGCTGGCAACCGTACCGTGGCTGGTACCGTTGACAATCTGGCCGATGTGGCCTCCAACGTCATTGAAAACGCCCCAGGTGCCCCCTGTGATGGTGCCGCTATTTAGAATGGCAACGATGGAGCCGGAATTATAGACGCCTGTCACGCTGCCATGGATACTGCCGCTATTCGTCAACGTCCCGACACTGTTGCCGGTATTGATGACGCCGGTGTTCGATCCGGTGACGATGCCGCTGCCGGTGATCGTTATATTGCTGCCTTGCCACAGAACGCACGGCACCGTGCTGCCGATCGAGGCACCGCTGCTCGCCACCTGGCAACCACCGGACAGTGTCACTAATAGGTCGTTGGAAATAGAAGATACAGCGCCCGTGAAGCCGCGCACGAAAGCCGAAACACCCGTATAAGCTGGGGTACCAGTATCTTGAGCGATGGTGAATATTTCTCCATTCGTCAATGAGCCGCCACCGATTGGTATGATGGTGACGTGATCATTCGTCATCGTGGCGTTGCCGGAAATGATCAGATCGCCATAGCTCGATGAATTAGAGACGCCGATGATGAGCGAGGCCAAGGAGCTTTGCGAATAATTACCGGTGATCGAATGCGCCGCGTTCACCTGCATCACGCCGGCAAGACTGAATGTATTACCGGCACCTACATTCACATTGTCGCTCAAAAGCTGATAGGCGCTGCTATCGAACAATAAATTATTATTGTTGGTTGTGATCGCCCCCCCAGTGAGCGTGCCAATCGTCGAGCCATTGCCACCGGTGATCGTCAATCCTTGAGCAACATTGATATTGCCGCTGATGGTGCCGGTGTTGGAGATGGGGTTGATGATAGTGCTGTTGCTGAAGATAGCGGTTGGACCGCTGATCGTGCCATTGTTGGTGATCGAATCGATGGTGCCGTTGTTGTTGGAGATGCCGTAAGCGTCCCCACTGATAATAGAGGTATTGATAATGGCGTTTATGGTTGAGTCGTTGTAGATGCCAGAGACGGCACCAGTGATAAGTCCATTGTTGCCGATGGTGCTAATACTGCCGAGATTGACATTTACGATGCCATAATTGTCTCCAACGATCGTATCGTCGTTGGTAATCGTGCCGATGAATCCGGAATCGAGCTGAACGCCCCTGTCGCCGCCGGTGATGGTACCGCTGTTGCTTAATGTAGCGATGCTGCCAGCGACATTGTGAAAACCAATGGCGCTTCCACTTATCGTCCCGCTGTTGGAAAGAGCGGAAATGCTTCCGCTATTGGCGATGGCCGTCGCTCCGCCGCCGATGAAGCCGGAATTATTTATGCCGTAATTTCTGCCGGTGATCGTGCCGCTGTTGGTGATGGCGCCGATGGTGCCAGAATTAGCAATTCCCGATCCGTTCGATCCATTGATCAATCCGCCATTGTTCGCAATCGTCGCTATACTGCCGCCGCTATTGGATATGCCGTAATATGAATGGATCGAACCCGTATTTATTATGGTGCTAATTGAATTCGTATTGGAAATGCCAAACCAACCGGTCGATCCAATAATGCCGCTGTTGGTAATGACTCCGACAAGGCCGTGATTCCTGAAAACTCCGCTGGGACGGCCACCTCCCATAACTCCGCTGTTGGTAATCGTTCCGAGCGTCGCACCGGCAAAATTGACGAGGTCTGTCGCACCCCCGGTTATGGTGCCACTATTGCTGATCGCCGTGATGGTAGCTGCGACGGTGCCGCCTGCAGTGCCATTGACGATACTGCCGATGGTGCCGAAATTAGAAATGCCAGTGATTAAATTGCTGTTATCAATCAACCCAAGATGTGCACCGGCATTATATCCATTTAAGATACCGACAAACCCGCCACTGATCGTGCCGTTGTTACTTATGGTACCGAAAGCAGTGACGGTACTGTAGCCGTTTAATATGCCTGTAACACCGCCGCTGATCACCCCGCTGCTGGTGTTGTTAAGAACAGCGATGCTGCCTTGGTCATGGTAAATGCCACGGGCGCTACCACTAATCGTACCGCTGTTGCTAATTGTACCAACACTGCCGCTATCACTAACGACAGCCGTATACCCGCTAATGATGCCGCTGTTGGTGAGGATACCAATGCTGCCACCATTGTTGGTGATGCCCGTATGACTGCCATCCGCGATCGAGCCACTGATACTATTGATGATGGTGCCAATAGTGCCGTTTAAGTTATAAATTCCGGCGTTATCAGAACCATAAACACCACCATAAAGACCTCCGCCATTACTGATTGTACCGATGGTGCCCGCATTGTTATTATAGATGCCGGCACCATAGTCCGTGTTGATGACGCCATCGTTGCTGATAGCGGTGATAGTGCTGGCGAGAGTTCCGCCGCCCCAAGCGCCATTCAATATGCCAAAATTGCTGCCATTATGGATGGTGCCGCCGATCGCATTAACAATCGATCCAATAAAACCTCCATTGTTATGTATGCCTGAGTTATTACCAGCCGTGATGTCACCGCTGTTGATGATCGTGGCGATGCTGAGAGCATTCGTAATGCCGCTGGTACCCCCACTTATAATTCCGCTACTGTTGATCGTCGCGATGGTGCCATTGTTGAGGATACCTCTGACGCCGCCGACAATGGTGCCACTACTCGTGAGATTGCCAACGACACTATTTGCAAATAAACCAGTATTTGCACCAACGCCCGTCACCGTCCCGCTACTGGTGATGGTGACATTGCCGCCATTCCACAGGACGCACGCATCAGAAGCATCACCGATGGTCGTATTGCTGGTAATCGTCGTGCACGCGTAAGCCCGCTCCGGCACGAGCAGAGCAGCACCCGTCAACGCCGCGTTGATCGCCAGCGCCGAGGCGCCGACTAAAAGTGATTTGCGATATTCCATGCGACCGCGTGACCCAAATGAGGTTAAATCGGTTGGGTCTTGAAGGGCTTAGCCGACCTGGAAGGAAGCCTAAAAATGATGTCTTTACAGGTTATTAACTTCTAAAATGACCAGCTCGTTTGGTCTTCGAAAATAGTAGTCGTCGCCACATATTGATGCCGCACAAGAACATTAAAAAGAGCGGGTATGTATGATAATTTGCAGCATAAAATTTGTTTTCTTGCCCCATCTCTTTCGCTCATTTGCGAATCTGCCTGATCGTTCCTAAGCGTGCAACGAATCACGCGGCCCAATCGTTCGATCCTTTGCCGTATGTCAATTTGGTTCGCATTCGCCCTATTTCGGCGCAACGTTCGATCCCCTGAGATCCATACTATTTTGGTGTCTTTATTCCGCTGCAGCGCAGACGCTACGAGACTTCGGTCATCTTGCCGATTGCCGCAATCGTGTAATAAGGATCTCCATGCCGCGCGTTAGCACCAGCTTCAAACGGTTGCTCGACAAGATACAGAGAAATTCCATGGCGTGCCTTTTCCAGTCCCATCGTAAAAGCTCCGTCCGGTTCATTGTGATCATACCAATCAGCCAATCGTGCTCCACATTCTTCGCAATGGTTGAGCCAATAATAACCGTGGTGAAAATCCAGCCGGTAATCCTCTTTTGCAATTTCATGGATAGCACGAACGGCATTTTCATTCAGATAGGTGACTGCCCACAAAATCTCGTCATCATCTATTCGTTCCCATTGTCCGTGACGCTCACCGCCATCCTCGTTCAACCGTTCGTGTCCGCGAGGCAAGAAAAATGCGAATACGGAAGTTGCTTCTTTGCACTTCCAACAAACACGATGATCAAAAACTTCAACGATTATAAATTCTTTCGCACGCACGGTCGGGCAGTCATCGTACTGTCCATTTGGCTTGAGTTTAGGCGGTAGCCACTTTTCGAAGGGAGCGATAGCAAGATCTTTGGGAACATACCAAAGCTTTCGGTCTGCGTTCCAACGCGCACCCAGACGCTTAGCTTCGTCCTTTTCTGCAAAAGGAACCAGTAAATCCGTGACGGTTTTTGAATGATCGTCGGCCATCGTTCATTGTGAAAGCAGGAGATCAAAAATCCCACGGGTCTTTAGCAGAGCTGATGGGGGTTGTGAATGCTCGATTTCGGAAATAATATTTTTAGATAGCGCATTAATTTGTTGCATATCGAATGCCTCGAAACCAGGTGATATTCGTTTTGTCGAAGGGGCTAAAAAAATGCCCCTCACTCACAGGTAGGCGTTTCGAGCAACCTGTACATCACCGTTGCGAAGGCACGTGATAAACAGATTACGAATGTGGCGGCGGTGACGAAGGGCGCTGACCGGCTCCCCCGGCAAACGGAACCCAGGTGAGGTCGGTTCGGCAATCTTAATGAGGAGCCGACGGAAAAAATGTGGAACGCTCCTTGCGATCGATCAGAGGGAGAGTGTTAAGAGGGAGAGTGTTAAAGGAGAGGCCATGCGGAAGGCCGTGGCGTCGATAAAATTAAACTATTGATATATAATGATAAAATTAGAGATGATGCATAAACGATAGTTTTATAACTCATATATATGCTAGTTTATGAGTTATAAATGGAAGGTTTATCGCTCATGAAATGGAACTGGCAGCAAAAAGACTGGCCTGATTTTTCCTACAAGACCCCCCCCCTCTTGACGGGCTGGAGGCAAAATTTCTGCACCAGTCCGGGCTGCTTAGGGGGGCCTATAAGCACGTCAGCGATGACGACAAAAACGATCTCGCCGTTGATCTCCTAATCAACGAGGCCTTCAAAACTTCGGAGATCGAGGGCGAAATTCTTAATCGCGATAGTCTGCGGTCATCCATCCGGCGCCATTTCGGTCTGGATACGGACAATAAGAAAATTCCAGCGGCAGAGCGCGGCATTGCCGACATGATGATGGATTTGTACCGCAACTTTGCCAAGCCGCTCACGCATGAAACCATGTTCGCATGGCACAAGATGATAACCAGCGGACGGGAGGATCTCAAAGACATCGGCCGCTACCGAACCCACGAAGACCCAATGCAAATTGTGTCAGGGCCTATTCACAAACCTAAAGTCCATTTCGAAGCCCCGCCGTCCAAAAATGTGCCAAAGGAAATGGAACGGTTTGTTAAGTGGTTCAACAAGACCGCGCCCGGTGGAGCCGAGCCTCTGCCGTCGTTAACGCGAGCCAGCATCGCTCATCTTTATTTCGTCTGCATCCATCCGTTTGAAGATGGCAACGGACGCATCGGGCGCGGCATTGCCGAAAAAGCACTTTCCCAATCACTCGGGCAACCGACTTTAATTGCGCTTTCCCATATCATCGAAAAGCACAAGAAACGCTATTACGGCATGCTGGAAGAGAGCAACAAGGATAATGATAGTGACGATTGGCTGGCCTATTTCGCCGGGACTATCTTGGATGCTCAGGATTACACCCAGCAGATGCTCGATTTCCTGATCGAGAAAATCAAGCTCTTTGATAGGGTGAGAGGCCAGCTTAATGGGCGGCAGGAAAAGGCCCTTGCCTGCATGTTCCACGAAGGAGTTGGAGGATTTAAAGGTGGTTTGAGCGCCGAAAATTATATCGGCATCACCGGCACCTCTCGCGCTACGGCCACGCGCGATTTGCAGGAACTGGCGGACAAAAGCGTCCTCATGCGTACGGGAGAAAGAAAAGGCACGCGGTATTGGTTAAATATCAAGCGGAAGAAGTAGGGAATGTGCGAAGCTGTCGACTCTCCTTTTGAGATCGCTGCATTCTGCGGCGCATTTCTAAATTTAGCCTTACTTTTTTCGTGGCGTACCCATGATGTGATGCGTTTTCTTATTTGAATTCCCGAAATAAAAATTCGATATCGTCCGCCGTAAACGCGGCCGTCGTTTCCGGAGAGTCGTTGAGTAAGGCGGCGGCAAGATCGCGTTTGCGATGTTGCATTTCAAGGATGCGTTCCTCGACGGTGCCTTTGGCAATGAATTTATAAACAAAGACCCGTTTTGTCTGACCAATACGGTGCGCTCGGTCCGTGGCTTGCGTTTCGACGGCGGGATTCCACCAGGGATCATAATGAATGACCGTATCGGCAGCGGTAAGATTAAGTCCGGTCCCGCCGGCTTTCAGACTGATGAGAAAAACAGGAACTTCGCCGTTTTGGAATCGCTCGACAGGCGTCTTGCGATCCGTCGTATCACCGCGCAGCTCGACAAAAGGAATGCCCATTTTAATGAGTTCAGGCTTGATCAGATCCAGCATGGAGGTGAACTGCGAAAAGAGAAGAATTCGCCGTCCCTCCTCAATCATCTCCGGAAGCATGTCCGTCAGGCTTTCGAGCTTGGCGCTTTGTTGGACATTGCGTGCGCTTGCCAGTTTAACAAGGCGAGGATCACAACAAACCTGACGCAGTTTTAAGAGAGCATCGAGGATAACGATGCGGCTTCGGTTAAAACCCTTATCGGATACGATCTCCTGAACTTTCTCATGCACCGTGAGACGCACTGTTTCGTAAAGGTCCCTTTGCGCAGGACTTAATTCGACAAAGTGAACAATCTCCGTCTTTGGAGACAATTCTTTTGCAACGTCCGCCTTGTTCCGGCGCAGAATGAATGGCTTAAGACGTCCGGCAAGAATGGCCTGCTGTTTCGTATCTTTTTGCCGTTCTATGGGGTTGCGATATCTTTTGGCAAAGTCTTTGTGGCTTCCCAGCATTCCCGGCATGAGAAAAGAAAAGTGGGTCCACACTTCGCCCAAATGGTTCTCAACAGGCGTCCCGGTTAGGCAAAGACGATGCCGGGATTGAAGTTCGCAAACAATGTGAGTCGCTCGTGTGGCAGGATTTTTGACGGCTTGGGCTTCATCCAGCACAATCATATGCCATTCGATCGGCATGAGGGTTTCAGCGTCGCGCGATAAAAGCGGATAGGTGGTGAGAACGAGATCCGCCTCGGCAATATCGTCAAAACGGGTTGCTCGATCTTTACCCTGAAGCGATAGCACTTTGAGCGTTGGTGCAAATTTTTCGGCCTCGGCTTCCCAGTTTGGAATGAGGCTGGTGGGGCAGACGATCAAGCATGGCTTGTCTAATCGTTTTGCTTCCTTCTCCACGAGGATATGCGCCAGAGCCTGAACTGTTTTACCCAAGCCCATATCGTCAGCCAAAATGCCGCCGAGACCGTATTCGCGGAGAAATTGCAGCCAGTTCAACCCGTCGCGTTGATAGGGGCGCAAGGTTGCTTTTAATCCACGCGGTGACTGAACCTTGGCTGGACCGGACAGGCCCTTCAGTTTGTTAAGAAGTTGGGTCAGGCGCTGTGTGGTTGGCAACTTGATTTTTGGAGCCGCATCAGCCCGTGAGAGAGCCATCGCGAGATCGAGCGGTACGGCTATGGCGCCGTCGGGGCTCACCTTTTGCTCGTAAACCTCCAGGAGGGTCATCAGAATGTCTCTGACGCGCTCGAATGGCAGTGCCAATGGCCGCCCATCTTGCATGTTGACGTAGAGCTTGCCCTTGAGTGCGAGGGTTTCAACCGCCGCCGGTGTAGGGTTTCCGAGACGCTTGAGCGCCTGCACCAAAAGCGGAAGGAGTGGCACGCGTTGCCCTTCAACAATGATGCCGAGGTCAAACGATAGCCACCATGAATCTCCTTTTTGTTCGCGAAGACTGGCGTCCCATGCGGCGTCGGGATCATCTAACTGAACCGTGCTGAAACGATCGGCAAATCCTTTGTCCACATCTACGCGCCAACCCGCAGTTCTCAAGGCTGGAACTTCGTGGTGAAGGAAATTAAGCCAGCTCACCCCGCCATCGGAATCTGGAAATGTGTATGCCAAACGGGTCCTTGGCGCATCAGGAGGACGAGTATAAGTTTGGACGAATCCTTTTTCTGAAACCAAATGCTCAACGAACTTCAGTTCGGCGCCGTGCTGACGCGGCATGGTAACCAGCCGATTGTCAATGCGGTGTGACAGTGAATAAGGAGCGGAATTGGGATCGACGACGACGCCATCATACTCAAAGTGGAGAAGTGCCACCGTGTGCGGCATTTCAACATAGCCCAAGCCCCTTTCCCCACTGACTTTCACTGCGTAGGAAGTTAACCTTAAGCAAGGGACGGGTGTCACGTAATCATCGCGCTCCAACGGTACAGGACGCTTTTTTACGCTTGCCCGGTGCAGGCGAGGAAATCTGCTCTTCATGCTGGAAGCACTCATAGGTTAATGGCGGAATGGTGGACTATACAGCAAGGCCACGCCGAGCCGTATGACCGTATTGCCCTTATTCCCTTGGGATAAACGTCAGGAATTTTTCGGCACAAACCCTAAATAATGCAAGTGAGGAGCCCAAGGGTGCTGGGAATTCAACCTCCAAAGCGAGTCAGCGGCGCTGGCAACCCTTAAAGAAGATCCTTCACGCTAAGATGCACCGTAACAAACCGTGCGATAGAATGTGATATATACATAGGAGTTCTCCTGCCCCCCGACAAACTGCATGTCCTCATGTCGGCTATCTTCAGGAGTGTGGGGCTAGAGATTCGAATCCTCTCTCTCCGACCCTTATAATTCAATAGTTGAATGTGCTTTCTGCCGGCCCTACCGAATGGCGGCAGAGTTCGCAAATTCTATCACCTCAATTTTCCAGTATCTTTCCCAGAAATTTCAGAGGCACTTTTATTTTATTGCCGCGTAATGTTTTTTAGCCACCGTCTTTGTGCGTCAGTATTTGACTCAACATTCTCACAGATGAAATCAAGCTGAATGCTTAAGGGACTTCAGGTGATGCAAGATTAGATTCCGCGGATCATAGATCTTATCCATGATCGTGTTCCTGGCCAGAATGCACAGAGCACGATAATTACGAAGATAACAATCATCACGCCGCATAGTACGTAAATGCCCATGCGTGCGCCGGCGGGATCAGGTTCGAGGGGATCAGTTTCCATTTTTTTGGCAGACATTAGGCCGACTCCCTTCGACAGTATTTTCTCAATTTCTACCGGCCGCAACGACAACAAGATTAAATTTCGCTCATTTTCTGGAAAATGAGTGAAATTTAATTTTGGGTTCATTTGTCGATCATACAAATTTGCCATAATCCGGACGCACATTTCTTGCGTACAATAAAGGCTATTCATCAATGCGAATTTTGCTGGTTGAAGATGAGGAAAAGCTCGCTCAGGCTACCGCGCGTAACCTGAAAGCCGAAGGCTTTGCCGTTGATACGGCGGCCAACGGAACTGACGGCATGGAGTTGGCCGCGGGTTGTGTCTACGATTTAATTATTCTCGATATTCTCTTACCGGGTTTAGACGGCACACGGCTTTTACAGCGTATACGTGCACGTAACCTCGAAGTACCTGTGCTGATGCTGACAGCAAAGGATTCCGTGCAAGATAAGGTCAAACATTTTGAAGCTGGCGCTGACGATTATCTCACCAAACCATTTTCCTTTGCCGAACTTCTGGTGCGCGTTAAAGCATTGCTGCGGCGCCGGCCGGCACAGCAAGCTGACGTTATTCATTTTGGAGATTTCGAACTCGACCGCCTAACCCATAAAGTAAAACGCGCCGATAGGCGGATCGAACTAAGCGCGAAAGAATACGCGCTGCTTGAATATCTTGCGCTTAATGCGGGACGCGTTTTATCGCGAGCGATGATTATCGAGCATGTTTGGGACCGGAGTTTTGAAAATTTAACAAACATCGTCGATGTTTATATCCGACAATTGCGCACCAAACTTCATGACGATCAAACCCAAAAACTTATTCGTACCGTGCGCGGCGCTGGCTATGTCTTCGGCGGTGAGGCAACAATATGAATGTTCGCTCCATCCATGTCCGGCTAATTCTTTGGTACACCGTGCTGGTTATTTTCACATCGGTGGGATTCGGCGCTTATACCTACCAAAGTTTAAGACAACGTCTTTACGATGAAATGAAGGAAACGCTCACGCGGCGGGTCGAACATGTGCGCGATGATGTGTTGACGCATATCACCACTTATACACCGGATGCGCTTAAGCGTGAGATTCAGGATGTCTATTCACCCGAAGAAAACGACCGTTTTATAAGAATAAGCAATAGCGACGGATCGACACTTTATGTGTCGGGTTCGCCCCGTGACAAAAACTTCGATCCGTCCCGCATACCGTTACCCAAAGATTATACGGCCAAGGTTTCAGAACGCATGGAACAACTGCGCTCAAGCGAAAAACTGCTTTTAGTCGGTTTTATTACGCCTCTGGCGGGAAATAATTATGTCGTCGAGATGGGCGCCCCGATCGATCAGATCGACAGCGCTCTGCGCAAACTGATTATTACGCTTCTAATTGGTCTTCCCGTTATCATTATCATTGCCGTTGCGGGTGGCTCCTTGCTGATACGCCGGGCCTTGCACCCGGTCGAAACCATCCGTGCTACAGCCGAGCAAATTACATTCAGCAATCTGCGTCAAAGACTGCCAGTGGCGGCGACCGGCGATGCGCTTGAGCATCTGGCAAAAACGCTCAATCAAATGCTGGAACGGCTTGATCTGGCGTATCAGCAGGCCAGCCGGTTTTCAGCTGATGCTTCGCATGAGCTACGGACGCCGCTGACGATTATGCGTAGCGAGCTGGAATCGATTGAATCCACCATGCATGCGGGCCAATTACCACTCGCCATCCGTGAACGCATCGGTAGCGTGCTCGAGGAAGCGGAACGTCTATCTGGCATTGTGGAAGGGTTGTTTGCCATCGCTCGTCTTGACGCCGGTGAAGCAAAAATAGGACATGAAGCGTTCGATCTTGCGGCCTTGGTACGTTCGACCGTTGAGCAAATGCAATTACTGGCTGAGGAAAAACGGATTTCGATTCTTATCGACGCGCCGGGGCCTGTGTTCGTCGCGGGCGACGCAGCCCGTTTGAAACAGGTAATCGTTAATCTGCTCGATAACGCCATCAAATACACTTTGGCCGGCGGCATCATCACTTTTTCCGTATTTCTTGAACAAGCAAAGGCAATTCTAAGAATCAAGGATAATGGCATTGGTATTCCATCCGAAGAACTGCCGCATATTTTCGAGCGTTTCTACCGTGCTGACAAAGTTCGTTCGCGGACGACACAGGGTGCCGGTCTAGGACTTTCCATAGTTCGCGCTATTTGTCAGGCGCATGGCGGCACCGCGCAGGTTCAAAGCACGGAAGGAACGGGCACAATCGTTACCATCGAATTGCCGCTAGCCGATAGAAATTTGCAGGAGAATTTCAATGCCGCGGCCTAAAAAGATTATTGGAATAGTTATTGTGCTGGCGGTTTGTGTGGTCGCCGTTTGGGCGCTGGCGGGCCGTTCCGGTAA